>Ga0123340_1005194_pt1 | contig 12377 bp, 5 predicted proteins | sample SirMexnodulemix_FD_89961 | JGI IMG/M metagenome (GOLD analysis project Ga0123340, IMG submission 89961) | Root nodule microbial communities of legume samples collected from Mexico - Siratro Mexico nodule mix | ecosystem: Host-associated > Plants > Roots > Nodule | place: Mexico: Nepantla... | reverse complement strand
GCTTTCTCTAATTTTTTGTCCTAATTTTCCAGGGAGTTTTAGGAACAATTTTTCACCTAAGGATCTATCCATAAATCCTCCGGCAGTTGCGGCGTACATTAAATAATCTTGGACAAATTCTTTTTCACTAAATCATATCAAAAGAGTTTTAAAATATTAAATGTATTAATCAAAAAGTATATTTAAGCTCTCTTTTTCTATGATTGTAAAAACTAAAAAAAAAAAACTATAAAAATCATCACTCAATTAATTCTTCAATTAATCAAATTTCATATTTTTGTAAGTTTATATTTTAGAAATTTATCTCGTGAAAGTAGTAATTCAAGTTATTACTCCTCTTATCTTCATTTTTATTTTATTTAAGAATTTATTCTAAAATTTATAAAAGTTAGGAAAGTCACAACAAATGTATCATTACAAATTTAATATTGTGAGAACACACTTACAAAATAAAGAAAAGAAAAAGAAATATATATATTGAATTTGCACTATTATAACTAGGTAGCTAATAGTTCATTTTATGATCTCACTTGTTTTGGTTGTTGAAAAAAATCTGAGGAGACATAACTGGAAAAATCTCACAAAAAAGAAAAATGGGTCAAACATATATAAGGGAATGACATCACCTTTAACCCAAAACCTTAAAATAATACGTTTATAAGTTATTTCTTATATATTGCTTAACTTTCTTATTTTTTATTCAATGTGAGACTTAGATTCACTCTTAAATTCCTAACACATCTCATGTACAAACTCAAAAACTATATATGCATATAAAAACAACAAAATAGAAACCGTGTATATAAAATAAAAGAAAACTTATTCAAAACCAACATTTGATCAAGTAATACTATATCCTATATTTTAATACGTTATAATATGTACGCTCTAACAAAAAAATAAAAAATAACTTCATAAATATAAAATGAAGGTAGAAATTTTATATTTTAGAGAAATAAAATGTTTCAGATGAAAATAAATAAAATGATTTTATATTATATATTACATTTAAAACTTTGAAATAATAAATATTTATTATTCATTTAACTTAAATTTTATCTTTTAAACTTCTGAAATATGTCCTTGTATTAACAATCACCGAAAAAAAATTTAAAATATTAAATTTTAACATTATAAATATAAATATATTTAATTTAAACCATTAATTAAAAACAAATTTAATACAATCTTTTATGAAAAAAATATAATATAATTCATAATACATGAAAAAAGGTACAGTCACAATGAGAAAAAGGAAAGGTTTATTTTCACTATGCCTCCGTTTGCATGAAGTCTTTATAGTATACAACCATATTCAATTTCATCTATCATTTTCATGTTTCAATATGAAAACTAAGTTAAATTTAATCTAACCTCACATTTTGATTATATTGAAAACCTTCAAAATTAATTATCACAGTTTGGAATAAAGAAATAATTATATCAGACAAGATAAGAAGGACAGAAATAAATTCCACTTAGTGATCCTATTTATATGTTTTGTAATCAATACTCGAATATGAAACTGATTTAATCAAAATAATAATAAAAAAAACTGAAAATAATTGCTAAATTAGTCAAACCCTTATTAATATATTAAAGAACAATGAAAAGGAGATTTCTAATTAATTAGCATCAATGCCTATGATCCTTTTATATACATAAGATCTTCACAGTTTCAAGCATAAAAAGAAATTAAACTATTTTTTTTAAAGTATAACAAAAAATGTTATACATTGGTAAGTCAGAAATTAGGCCTAATTTGGTGGGTAAAAAAAAAAGTGAGAATTGTGCAATTCTATAAACCAATGTCGACTATAAATGGTCGTTTTCTTCTTAGCAGCACTTCTTTGACTTCTCTTCCAACAATTCAAGTTTACACGGACAACAATTCAAGTTTACACGGACAATAAAAGTTGTTAGAATTATCGATACCTTATAAATGTTGGAAACCATTTGTATTCACAAACGTAACACTCAAGATATTAGAAGTAAAAAAATATATTTAATGACATTTAATAGCAATTGAATTTAATTAAAATACAAACCCTATCCTTCAATTACATTTAGTATGTATTTAGATTCAGTTAAAAAATTGATTACTTCAACAAAAACAACTCATTCTAACTTTTTAAGTCAATTAAAATTTAAGATAAATTTTATTTAGAAACAATTAATTTTTAAAAAGATGTCAAACATATTAACACAGTGTTTATTAAAAATTATTAGAATATTCTAACTGAAATTCAAAGCCATCCCTTGTTAGTAGAGTTTGTTTTGAGCTTGATTACTTAAAATTGTTATTTTATCCCATATATGATAAACTTGTTTTTTTTAACGCACGCACATAATATATATATATATAAACTATTTTTTTTCCTATGAAAGAATGTTAGATTATTGTGTTAATATATAATAACTTTACAATAATTTTAAATTTAGAAAAGATAAAAAAGATGTTACAGAAATCAAAATAGAAAGTTACCCTAAACACATACATAAGCATTATATAGTAACAGCAAGAACATATATTAACATAGGAAAGTGCAGTACAGTAAGATCTTGAGTGCAAAATGTATCCTTTTGGTTTTTCCATTTAGGAAACTGCAGTGGAATGAGACGTAAACTTTCAATTTAACCCAACCTTTGAATTCTCTCTTCTGAACCGAACCAAATCATATGAAAGAGAATTAGCCACAGTCCCAGAATCATGGTAACAAAGGTATGCAGAACCAGAATCCCTTGGTTCTAAGCAACCCAACCCAAACACAAGTCGCTGACATGTTCTTTTCTCTCCCACATCTTTTTTTTTTTTTCTCTTCCGAAAAATTAGGTAGCACTTCACCCTCTGCTGAATCGGATTCGCATGTGAAAAACATCTTCCTGAGTTTGTACGTACATCTTTATCCCTTCGGGTGTAAAGTCCCATTCCTGTGAAATTTTCTAAGTTAAAATCAGAGTTGCATGACCCTCCCCTGTTTTCATTTCCTCTGTTTTGCTTCAAAAGGATTGAACACGTTTGTGGAATATGAATTCACCCCCACAATGAGATTTGCGTGAAAAACCCACTTCCCTTTCTGTGGTTATGGATTCTCTGAAAGGTTATCTTCACCAGAAATGGATCCTTTTGCGGAGTATTTTCGGAATTTTCTCTCTAGGCTTTTGAATACTCTGTTTTGGGTATTCACCGAAGCCTTCATGAGGTAATTTTCAATTTTAGAATTTGAATTCTACCTACAGTTCAATAATGGATATACCAATTAGCCATTTTATTAATCTCTCTCTCTCTCTCTCTCTCTTTTCTCTCTTTTTGGTTTCAGATTCTATTCTTTTGATTCTTCTAGAGCAATGAAACAACTTTGTTCTTCTCAGTCTTCATGTGACAATGAGCAAGCTGAGTCAATTCATTCCGACTCTGAAAATTTTGGGACTCCAACTGATGCTCTCTCGTGTGAAAGTGATCAAAATTATTCCAGTGGTTGCGAGGGAGGAACAAAGTCCATGGAAAAATGTTGTTCTGAAACTGTTCGTGACAGTGATAATTTTGGGCCCGAAGAAGAGGAAACGACAAAGTTGGTTTTCAAATTTGAATATCAAAAGTGGAATTGCAATTATGATGAAGAGTTCAGAGGAGGGTATGATGAAAGTATTGATTTTGTGAAGGGGGATGATGCTGTCTCTTCTGCCAGCACCTCCAATAAGTATGAGTTCATATCAGGCAAGAGTTTCAGTCACTTCTTGGATGAACCTCAGGCTGGAAATTTCACTGTCAAAGAATGTTTTGTTCATTCAAACGATGCTTTTAAATTGGAAAATCATGTTAGCTATGATTTTGGGTTCTTGTCAAGGAGGAATTTTGTGCCAGAAAATTGTGAAGAAGGGATTAGTGAAGAAAATCTTGACAATTTCACAGAAAAGAAACTCAAGGCTGAGGAGTCTATAGAGCATACTGTGGAGCCAATTGTTCGCAATTTTCTAACGGAAGATGATTTTATTTGTTCAAGTTCCAACTCAGATTCTATTACCAGTTATTGGGAGGAGGGGTTTTTGTCAGACACGGATTTTGGAAACACTTTGGATTCTGAGACGTTGGGAAGCAATACAGAAGAAAATGCAGTTCTAACAGAAGAGGATTTGGACTTTGGGGATGAGAAAAGCTATGAGAATTTGGATGTTGGATATGAGCCTGATGATTTCGCTGAAGAGGATGAAGATATAATGGCTGAGCTTGGAAAGTTGGAAGAAGAATGTAAGCTAGAGAAGTCTTCAGGAAAAAGTTCTGAAAATAAAAATATCAATTCCAAGCTTCAAGAATCTACGAAGCCTCATTCACAAACTTTAACAACTATTGATCTTGAGGATTCCAACCGGTTTGACACACTGTGGGAACATCAAGATTTGATAGAACAGTTGAAGATGGAATTGAAGAAGGTCAGAGCCACTGGTCTGCCTACCATCCTTGAGGATTCTGAGTCTCCAAGGATAATGGAAGACTTAAAGCCATGGAAAATTGATGAAAAATTACAGCATGGTAGCACCCCAAATGAGCTTCCAAAATTCTACAGGAGTTACAGAGAACGAATGCGAAAATTCGATATCTTGAATTACCAAAAGATGTATGCTATAGGTCAGTACTTTTTGCATCGGTTACCTGAACTTTGATTTTCTTTTCTGCAGCTGTTTTTCCTTTTCGTTTTTTAAATTGCTCTTTACTTGTTTGTTCAAAGTTAGTGTGCTTAGTGGATAAACAATTTCATTTAATTTAGATGGTCATCAAAACCTACCTCATCTAAATCATTAAAGTAGATGTAAGGACCCATTCAATCTGGTTAGCTGGGCACCCCGAGAGCATGAATTACCCTTGAGTGAATAACTACACAACTGAGCCTTATTTTCTTCTTTTCTTTTTCTGCTTGATTTTCTTTATAGTTTTCATATATTCTTGCACTTTTAGTTTTCTTTATTTTGTTATTACAAGGAAGAAATGTTGGATTTGGGTGTTAATGCTTTTGTAGAATATTCACCAGCCATTATCCTAGAAGTTTACACTTTCCCCAAAAGAGAGCCATATGAGTGTTAGGACTCTTCCTTGTGTAATAGCTCTATTAAGTATTTAACAATTTTAGATTCGCATAAAGCTACCACCCTCTTTACATTTATAACTAAATGATCACATCTACATGAAATATGCAATAACTATTTTTCTGCCTAACAATTGGACATTTTCTTATTGTGGATAACTTCTTCCTAATTTCCAAAAGAAACTAGTCCCTACAATGATCTAGCACTGATTGTAATGTTCCACCCAATGTTTCTATGGCCTTTTGTTTCTTATCTCTTTCTGTAAACAACTCTTACTATGCAAGACAAGTTAGGAAAGGCATCTATGTTACATTTTTATAATCTTCATTACCCTTTGCATTACGCTTAACAGTGAAGATTCCAATCATAGTCACAGCACATTCCTTAAGCTTCTTGGAAATTGTAGGTGTTTTGCAGTCAAAGGACCCACTCCAATCATTTTCAACCCGTAAGAACCCTTCACCAGCATTCACAAACATTCTTCCACGCGGCTTTCGCCTTTCTAGACAAAAACAAATAGAAGCTGACCCAATGAAGAAGTTCATAAGAGAATTATACAGTGACTTGGAAATGGTTTATGTGGGGCAGTTGTGCCTTTCTTGGGAATTCCTTCAGTGGGAATATGAGAAGGCCTTGAAGCTATGGGAATCTGACCAATACGGGTTACTAAGATTCAATGAAGTAGCAGGGGAGTTTCAACAATTCCAAGTGCTTCTTCAAAGGTTTATAGAGAATGAACCTTTCCTCCAAGGTCCACGAGTTGAAAACTATGCCAGGAATCGTTGTGCAATGCGCAATCTTCTTCAAGTTCCAGTAATAAAAGGTAATAACTTTTTACTTAGAATGTTTTTTTACTTAGAATGTGAAGTTGGTTAGTGTCTTTATTGAAAATGGAAGTTGGTGGTTACCTTTTTTCATGCCCACTTTCTTATGTGGGGGACCATATAAAGTTTCATAGATGCGACAAAAAAGTTCCTCATGGTTATAGAATCTTAATTGGATACAGAAGACAACTCCAAGGATAAAAGGAAAATGAGTAAAAGAGAGGCAGATAAAGATGCAATCACAAGTGACACGCTAGTGGAGATTTTGGAAGAATCCATCAGAACAATTTGGCGTTTTATAAGAGCTGATAAAGATGCATCTAGCTTGGCTCTCAAAGGTCTAAAAGAAAATCAAGTACAGCTCCAAGACCCTTCAAATTCCGAGCTTTTGGTGGAGATTCGAACAGATCTTCAAAGGGTAACTAAAGCTTCAATAGTCACTTTCTTAATGTCAAATGCTATGAACTTTCTTCTTTAAAAAGTGTTGTGAGTGTTGCTTATTGTGTTTGCATTTTTGCAGAAGGAGAAGAGATTGAGAGAGCTTTTGAGGAGTGGAAGCTGCATTCTGAAGAAATTTCAAAAGCATCATGAAGATGAGACAGATCAAGTACTTTACTTTTTCTCTCAAGTGGACATGAAATTGGTTTTGAGAGTGTTGAACATGTCAAGGATAACGACAGATCAACTTGCATGGTGTCGTAGTAAATTAAACAAGATCACTTTTGTAAACCGACGGATACACGTAGAACCATCATTTTTACTTTTTCCCACTTCATAGTTTATTTCACATTTACAATGTCATTATTGAAGTAGTAAATAATTTTTGCATATAACTTCAAAGTATCTCTATAATGGAATTCTTCAATTGATCGTTTTCTAATAATTAACATATTATGTTATAAGCCCACATTCATCTTTCTTTTGTTAAACTTAGATCAAATTACTTTATCACAATAAGATGGAATAAAAGTAAACCTATTTTATAAATTTTGTCTATTTAATTCTTATTTTAGCTTCACACAGAATCCTTTGGTTATGATAAGATGTTTATTTTTTAATACAAATTTGAAAAATATATTTTTTATACTATTCATTCGTATAAATTTTACATTTTATAATGTGAGTTGTTATAGATATGAAATTTAATGTTTTAGACACAGTTTTGTTTTTATGAAATATCTTAGTAGATTTTTTAATCAACGAATAGTATATAGATATTTATATTTAAATGGTCTCAATAAACACTAGTATTTCTAAATTTTGTGCATCTTCTTTAATAATTTATAAACATTACTTGCTAAATAGTTTGTTAGATAATGTTTATTCCATACTAGACTTAAGTTATGAATTATTTTTTATTAAATTTATTTTTGACATTTTGATAAGGGAGGAAATTTGTATGTAAATTGCTATTATTTATGAATTTATCGAAATATGTCATGATTGAGATTATAAATAAAGTTTGTTTACAAAGATGTGATTAAGCTCATTTAAATAACTAATATAAAAATTGTATAAGTATCTACTTATAATGGTGTGGTTACTCTCACACAAATGTGAGAAGAGGGTCACAAGAATAAATCATATCAAAGATCTCAAGACATAAATAATTATATCTAAAGTTCACCTTAAAATGTGTAGTTGTGCTCGCATAAGAGACATGTTAATATACATAAATATTATATAAAAAATTTGCCTAAATAATTATGGCTACATCCACATAAAGGTGAAAATATATCTTGCAAAAACAAAGATCGTGATAGAAATATCAACCTTTAAAATACATAATTTCTCCATAACTATATTATATTAGTGAACTTAAAGTAAGAATATTGACATTGTCATTTGTAAGAAAAAATAATTTTGATACGAAAATTTATTAATATGTTATGAGTCTCACATTACTTAATAATCAAGATAAAATCTATCTCATTTACATCTTATTTTAATTTATTAGAACATATTTTAAGAATTTGAAAAAAAAATATTAAGATGAAAACAACCATGTATAAAAATAATAATTCATCATAACGTTATGGTTTTACTCTTCTTCTCGCATCTCCTAGTAATTTACCACTTTTTAAAGTCAAATAAACTTATATAAGGATTTTTTTATCAATTGATATTTTTTTAATTAAATGCAAGTTCTTTTTAATTAGTGTGATTTACCATTCTTATTGGTATTTCTTCTTTTTATTCATATCACTTTTTTCATATATTTTTAATTTTTAGGACTTAAATACAAAGATTAAAAACTAACACCAAATTCAGATAAATTAACGAGAACTTAAAACATAAGAAATCCTTGCATCAAATTCGTTCAACTGAGAAAAATTAAAATAAAAGAATAAGCACGAATTAAAAAAAAATATTTTAACTGTGAATCTGATTTAAAACTAGCTAGAGTGAAATATTTTAGGACTTAAATACAAAAATTAAAAATTAAAACCAAAATGTCTTTTATGATTTCATTAATTAAAGTAAAATGGTTGACAATAAAATTGTTTGATTTGATTTATTTATTTCACAGTTCAATATATTACTCATGGCTTTTTTCAATGATATCCTTATCTTTTATATAATCTGTAGATAATTTACATTTATCCTTTTACTATGAAGTAAAATAAAATAAGAAATTCACAACTGTTGTATTAGTATTAAAGAAATATTACATTTATTGATTTCTACCAGACAAATTACACAAATATCTACATTAACAAAACGCATGAAATTACCGCATTAAATATTTAATTATCTCTAAAAATATAATTTATATCTTTTAAAAAATTAATATATTTTGAAGAAAAATCCCAAAAAAAAAGAAACTATTTTCTTAGAAATTATATTATGTACCAAAATAATATTAATTACCCAAGTAAATCAAACTTGGGCCAAATATTTTCTTTCCGTCTTATGAGCCCACTAAATAGATGGAGTGAGTAATTCTTTGGGCCGGGCTTAGTTTAAAAGAAACCAACCCAACAACAATTTGGGCAATGAATTACAGGTAGGGTTTTGAGAGAAGCCTCCATTTATAAAACATCTACACGCGCATTCTTACCCTAGTTTGTGTCCTCTAGGTTTAACTCCCATTACCACAAAAATGGTGCAGAGGCTCACTTATCGCAAGCGCCACAGCTATGCCACCAAATCCAACCAGCATCGGGTTGTTAAGACCCCTGGTATGTCTCCTATTTTATTATTTTCTCTATATATTTTCTTTCCCATTTCTGTATTTTCATCTTATCTCGATTCTGTTCTTTAATTTGTTGTCAAAATTTGGTTTTGTTATTGCTGTTTGCTGTTTTAACAAATGGGTATGCATCAGGAGGGAAGTTGGTGTACCAAAGCACTAAGAAGAGGGCTAGCGGACCCAAGTGCCCTGTCACTGGGAAGAGGATCCAAGGGGTATGTAGTGTGTGTTTTTTATGCTTTTTTCTTATGCCCTTTGAAGAGTAAGGAACTGTGATTCAATTTCAAGAATTTGAATTATAAGTTTGGAAAATGATACGTAGGGAGATCTGACGTATTGATAAAATTAGTGGATGCCCCAAAGAGTCATGCTTTGTATGCTGTGGGTGAATTTCGTTTATGTTGTGTACTGTTAAATAGGTTTAATGGAAAATTTTAAGGATTGTTCTTTATTTCCTGCCATTTTGGCGGGGTGCCTAATTGTTTATAAATTGTGTCTTTTTGGTTACTGGTATGTGTCCATATGTGTATGAATTGGTTATGGGATATTGAGGGATTGGTTGCGGGAATGAGATTGAGCTGTTTTTGATAATTTATATCAGTTATCTGATTGAAATGAGTTGTTTATGGTTTCATGAGGAGTTATAGATGATTTAATTTTCTTGTGCTTTTGGTGTTTGTTGGCGACATCAATACTTAAAAGGGTCATGTAGTGAATGCTTTTGCTACTGCCGCCTATTACTTCTAGCAGGCCTTAATTTCATCGTAATTTTCCTTCTAAAATTTCATCTCCTTTTTCCTTGATGTTCTTGTGTTCTAACCTACGCTTGTTACCCATCATGTGCCAATATGATGTTTCTCTTGTTCATTTATTACTGTGTCCTTTCCCTCTCTTTTGTTTTACTAAGAGGGTGTTTGAAAGAGCTCGTTTTAGCTTTTAGAAGTGGCTTACAACATTCCCACGACTTTTTTTATTTTCAATAAGCTTTATGGAGATGCTTAATAAGATACGCTGTTTTTGGATTATTTCAGTAAGTTTCACCATCAATCTTTTGAATAAGACCATTTAAATGATTTAATTTATTACAGTTTATCTTATGGAGGGTTTATCTTATATGTTCATAACCCGTTTCGAGTTTATTCCATTAAGCTGTCTAGGATAACTTTTGAAAGCAATTTGTACACAAAAGCTTACATGATAAACACTTATGGTGCGTTTGAGTACACAATTTTATTTAGTGCTTGTCATGTAAGTGCTGATCTGCAAGTTGTTTTTCGTAGTGAGAGGAAATAGAGTTGAATTGTCTCGTATAAATTGTAAGCTGTTTTCACAATCCGTAAGAGCTTACTGGAAGAAACTGAAAGTTGTGTTTGAACTTATTGGCACATTATACCTTTTTCTTATGCTAGTTCTCCTAATCATTTACACAAGTGTTAATGTCAAATTAAAGTAAACTGTACATACACATTTCGGTATTTGATAAGTGCTTACTCGACCAGATTATCCTTGTGTAACAGAAGTATTTAAAGTTGTTTATCTGGATTCATCCTACCTAGTAATCAAATATATGTCTTCTAATCTCCTAATTTTCTGATCCTGACTTATCTGCAGATCCCCCACTTGAGACCTGCTGAATACAAGAGGTCTAGATTGTCTAGAAACCGCAGGACAGTTAACCGGGCGTATGGAGGTGTTTTGTCTGGAGGAGCTGTTAGAGAAAGGTATATTGCTCAGAAAATCATTAGATGATTAATTTTTATTTTTTCTTTGCTGAGTTAAAGTTAATAGCTATATAAATTTGGTGGTAGGATTATTCGGGCTTTCCTTGTTGAAGAACAGAAAATTGTGAAAAAGGTGTTGAAGATCCAGAAGGCAAAAGAAAAGCAGGCAGCAAAGAGTTAAGCTGATGAGTGATTCATTAAATATCTTGTCGTTAAGAATTGTGATAAAGAATTTTGACTTTGAATGGTTTTAACCATGATCGTGGAACTTAATTTGAAATTGATTTTATAATTCTTGTGTCTTTTTGGTTGCTTAAATCTATGATATGAAATAACTTAGATATTTCTAAGTTGGTACTCGGTAGTTTAATGGGAATTCGATATAATTTATAAGTTTGTGATTATGATTTCCAGAAGAGAAAATTTGGGACTATTTTTTGGTTGTTTGTCTTAGTACTTAGTTTAAAACAATTTAATAAAATTACACTTTCAAATATTTTTAGCCGGGGAATACGGGTCTGGACTGTAATGAAATTTGATGTAGTTAATTTCTTAGGTTTGGATTGATTTAGATTTTCTAAATATTGTTTGTATAAACTCAGAGAATAAACAATTTGATATTGTTCGGGTTTTATAAACAATTTGAACATGATTTTGATTAAAATTGCATGTGATTGCTTTAAAGTTATCTGAATATATATTTTCGGTAATTTGTTTAAACACGCTAAATCATAGTAAGTACTACAGTCGAAATATTTATGTTATGCATGTTAAGTATTCATTAATAGTATACATTATTAAGTCATTGTTTTGGTGTGGATTTAGTTGAATTTAAAATTAAGTGAATCGTTTTATTGCTTAGTTTAATTTATATTTAACGTGACAAAAAATGTATATGATTTTAGCTTGAATTGATGTTGATACAAGTTGATGAATATTTCTAATTAATGTAAGTATACATTGAAGTGTAATTTCTAAAGTAATTATTTTTAAAGTTAACAAATTTATCATTACGGTGTATAATTATTTTCTAAGATATTTAGTTTAGGATTTAAGATTTAAGGATTAGAATTTAAATATATTGACCACTACAATTATTTAATTAGTGAAGTTACAGTGTATGCTGAAAGAACTCTCCTCCGTCTTCCTTCTCCTATTTTTGTTTCCCTAATAAGAAATTTTCCCTGTACATCCTATTATAAACAGTTTGATTATAACAATTTCAAAATAATATTAATAGATATAAAAACTAATATTAACTTAATAAACAAAAATATAATGAAGGCAGTCGATATTTTATCTTACTTTTTTGTGTCACTGACATCGGTGTGATCAACATTATACAATATATATTTATTTTCTTAAATAACTTTTTGTCCGCATTTATATTCTTAATCATATTTTTCCTTTTCTTTGTTTTCGATAGAATTCTTATTTATATTTTCATTTAGTTTATTAATTTTTAAATGATAAATTGTATAATAAGTGATACATTATTCACAAGTTTAATAAAAGTAATATATATATATATATATATATATATATATATATATATAT
>Ga0123340_1005193_pt1 | contig 12379 bp, 6 predicted proteins | sample SirMexnodulemix_FD_89961 | JGI IMG/M metagenome (GOLD analysis project Ga0123340, IMG submission 89961) | Root nodule microbial communities of legume samples collected from Mexico - Siratro Mexico nodule mix | ecosystem: Host-associated > Plants > Roots > Nodule | place: Mexico: Nepantla... | reverse complement strand
TATAACATTTTGATATTTGCTAATAAATTTCTCATTACAAAGTTTAAAGTAATTTGTAAATATAAATAGTTATGAAACCTTTATGATATAATTAGATGTGATGTGATATTTTATTTTTTACCAAAGATAAATATACTTTAAGTCTTAATACGATGCTATCTATTTTTTAAACCTTATTTTAGTTAGCCTATATCTTTTTATACTAATTGAAAAGTTTGTGTGATTTTATTATTGTTTTTAGTGAACAATTTTTTTTAATAGCTTGTAAGGCACATTTTAAAGCAATAGCTAGAAGTAACTCTAGCATCTAACTTCTAGTTTTTTCTTATTCTTATATATTTTATCCTTCAAAAGTTCATTACTTGTTTTTAGTCTTTTCTATATAATGTTTGATTTTATTGTTTTTGTTAAATAATTATTATATTTTACTATATGGTTTTTACAAAGTTGTTTTTGTGATTATTTATGATTTTTTATAATTATCAATCATTTATTTATTTATTTATATATATAATGAGAGTGTATCGACATGCTCTTTTTAACATATAATCTGATTTAGTATCAAAATGAATATAATCATATTCCATCGTTTTTTTTTTAGTTACTGTATCATAATTGAAGATTGTTGTGGTATTGTTGGAAATCGTTATTATAATTGTAGTTGTTAGAATTATATATTTTTTTTCTTATAATTTTAGGATTAGTGTGTCTCATCAAGTACAATTCTAACATGTGCACGAACATTGATACTATAATTTGTGGTATTAGTTGTATGCGTCTTAGATGTTGGTGAATCACTATCATAAGGTCATCGAGTCTCTTCCATATGTCTCTACGGATTTTTCTTAGCTTAATCTTCAACCATATGTTATACTATGCCAATTTGTGGAACCACATATTTTAGGAAGTCTCGAAACCTTTTATAATTGTTATTATTTTTCTAGAAAAGGTCACAAAGTATTTTGTGTTAATCATATAGTACGTCTATACAACTCAATAGAGAAATTAACTTCTCTTGAATAGACAAATCATAACATGATTATTTATCTTTGTAGTGGAAGAACTGAAGATGTTTTTAGATGTTAATTTATTGGAAGGAATTAACAAAAGAAAAACTTTGTCAGTTATATATGTTATTTTGATAGCATTGGTGATCAAAAACCGGTTGATCAAAAAGTTCCTTCTTTGAACAACTTAATTACAAGGCTTCTTCGTATTCCTAAAACTTATCATTTCATATAGGTACATTTATAACCATATTCATCATATCAATATTAAAAAATAAATTTAGAGTTAAACAACACAACTATTTTTAACAAGATGAAAATAAAATCAAAAGAAAACTCTTTTTATAGTAAGAGGAATTTCATTATGCAGAAATCTTCATTTTTGTTGAGTAAAATTCACCAATTCCTCAAGGATAATTTTTTGTTGAATGAAAGCAATTCGTTGAGTGAATATATCCTTTTTTGTTTAGCAGAATTTACCAAAAATCAACCAATGAATGCCTCTTAGATGGACTTTTGCTAAACAAATATTTTTGTGGTTGCTTAGTGAAATTATATAATTAAGCAAACTTTCCTAGGAATTAACCAATTCTTCTTAAGTTGATTTTCATTCAACTGATTATGCATAATTAAAAATGAGATCGTGACAGCTGAAAAAAACAAATGTACGTGAATTCCTCGTAAAAGGTAAAGGAAATGTGAAACACTCTTTTATACAGAGATGAGTTGAGAATAGAATTAATAAAAAAAAAACGAAAGAAATATAAAATTATATAAATTTTACAAGAGAAATGATGGTTACATACTTTTTTTATTAATATGGTTCTTTATTATTGATTATTTATGAAAATTTACAAAATTCCAACGAGTTTTGTTCTTAGATCTCTCTTGATTTTACACATTCATTACACCAAACAACGATGTCGAAAGAAAGGCACATTACACCATTTATAGTAAATGTCGCAAGATCACAACCACGCATTCTAAACCTACATTTTTAGGTATATTTGTAGGCGTCGTAGGACTAAGTGTTCATGTAACCTATTAAACAGCAAAAAGTTATGCTCAATGAGTTTCAAATAGGACCTACAACAAGTTGATAATACAAGTGTACAGAATACAGATGCAGAATAGGAGCTACGATAATTAACATCAACAGAACCAACACTTCGGAAGCAGACTCACTTCTAACCTGAAGGATATTTGAACAACTTCCCTTTCATAAGTTAAACGGCGAAGTTACAAGTAAACTGCAAATTTAACAAAATTTGCCTTTACATCAAGAATGCAACTACGAAATAAAACGGTCATGCTCGTTCTTTCTTAATTCATTTTTCAAATGGACATCTGTGAAGCTCCCAAATGGTTGTCAGAAGCCAATCATAAAAAATCTGATGGCTTCCTTCATTGGCAATTATAAAGTAAACATAGATCCACTCTCACATTTCATGAATAGCTGTCATGTATCTTTAGATCCCACGAGAAACTTGGCAATGAAAAATCCAATTGTATCAAGAGGAGATGATGGATCAAACCTCTGAACAAGCTCTTCCTCCCCAGGTCGTAACCACTCCCTGTACAGACATCAAGATGTGAAACCGAAAATTGGCACCAAATTTTTCTTTATGTTATTTACGGTAAAAAAATGAAAGGTGTGTCCTCCAACACTACTAAACAGCATTACAAATGAGTGTGTACAAGCACGTGTGTGTAAGGGAGAGAGATAAGAGATGCACATTCTTGGACAAAAGGATGAAGGGCTTACTCTACATATCCATCTGGAAATTTGCAGCTACCAACTAGACCAGGTCCCCCAATTCTTGGATGCTGGAATAAATCAAATAGCAAATACGAATAACTCACCCGAGTGTACTAATAATTCATTGACAAACTAAACATCGAAATTTGTTTCATTGTTTATAATCAACACTTTACCGTCTTAGTTAAAAAAAATATAAGATCGTATAGTCATCCTTCAGTTAATTAAATATATAATCCAATTTTTAAATATGCCAATTCAGCAACAGAATTATATAAGCCTAATCGATTGGAAAAAAAACAAAAGGAAGTTGATATTGCAAAGAATCAGCATCAAACCTGCGGTGCCAATGAGAGATATTTGTATTTATCCAAAGCATATCGAACTAATGCTTCATTCTCACCAGGATTAATCGTACAACTATTTTAAGACAGCAGCCAACAAATCAGTTTTACAGTAAAGTCTCACAAATAAAAAGAGTTAATATAAATTATAGAAGAGTTCATCCTGGAAGCAGATTCCAAAGATGCGCTTTAGAGACTTGATAAAATATACTTCAGACCATTACAAAAATAATGCAATTAGAATTTAGCTATGTTGGATATACTCAGAAAATCAAAACTACTAACGGTATGCTAGGTTTAAGAATGTAAGAATGGAAAATGAGATGATTTTGTTGGGAATTAAGCACAAGAGAGGTAAACTCAAAAAAATAGTTCATTAGGTAGGAAAACCTCATGACTTAAATACCACTCCAAGTAGTTTATTTATCCTACTAAAAGAGAGACTCCTAATATTGTCACCCACTTTATGGACCGATGTATATTGTCACCCACTTTATGGACCGATGTCCACAGCAGTTTCACTCTATCAACACTGACCCAATAGTAACCTTTTTACTCATGAGACGACTTCACTCACCCACCAGTGCTTGGTTTACACCTTAATCCAATCAATAGCTAGCCTTTAGCTCAATTCTCAACGAAAACACCTTCTGTCAGGACTAAAACATAAGAAGAGAGTTCAACACAAAATACTGGTCCATTAGATGGGACAGTCTCAAGGCTTAAGTACCACATCAGGTAGCTTATCCTACTCAATGTAAAGCTCCTAAAGTTGTCACCCCTTTAAGAGTTTCTGTTTGCACCTTAATCCAATCTATAGGAAATTCTTTACGTAGGCCAACTCCCAATGAAAGCATAAATTGTTAGGACTTAAATACAAGAGGAAAGGTCAAACCAAAACACTAGTTCATTAGGTGGGAAATTTTCAAGACTTAAATACCACATCAAGTAGTTTATCCTAGTAACTGTGAGAATCCTACCATTTTTAGGTTGTTTGATAATAAATAAAGTGAAAGGAAAGAAAAAAAAATGTTTATAAAATGACACGATACCCTAAATAAAAAAAGTAATATGCTCGATAAGATATTTGTATATTTGGATATAAAGTAACTTTGTCCCCCTTTTGTTTCCAATTTGGAAAACATCTAACGATGACATCCACATATGCTTTCTTTCCTTCCTTCATTAAACCATTCCAAACTGCAGAGAATCCAAATTTTTCATGGTTTTCCATCCTTCCTAATTAAATCCTTACTTCCCTTTTCCACTTAACAAGCATGCCCTCAGTGTAAACATAAACAAATATGCTCAGAAAGATTATGCAAATGAATGACATGAGATTTACATTTGGGCAATCTTTTTACACCTAATGATAAGAAATTCAGAGAAGAACAAATGCAAATGCAAACTCTGATAAGATGAAGAGGGCATGAGAAGTAGATATTGTATGATTACTTTTCCTATAAAGATAAATGATAATTTAGAAACCAAAACAAAGTACAAGAAGGAATCTAATAAAAATGTCATAGACGATAGGGAAGAAACATAATCACATATCATAACAGAAGACGTGCAAGTATGCACAGAGAGATGTGATCAACAAAAAGTACAATCTTACGTGGAGTAGACAATTACTCCTCCTGGTCGAACTAATTGAACAGCCTGGTCAAACATCCTTCTCTGGTACTTTGCATGGCTTCTTAAAGATTCAATTGTTTCCTGCCAAAAAGAAATGCATTGCAGGGTTACTACTATTTTCTTTAAAAACCAATTATTTTATGTTTAAATTTCCTTTCATTTCTTGATAAAAAATAACTAAAAACACTAACTTAGCCACCCCCACACAGAGATGATGACTATGCATCACATTGGCCAATCTGTAAGTCATGTGACTGATCAAGTTCACAGAATACACTTTCTGGGCAAGAAGGGTGAATTTACCATAGAATAATTTTATTTCCCAAAGGTTAAGAAACACGTAATTGAACACGTTGCAGAAGTAGAAAATTAACAATGGTATAGACCAAGAAATAAATGAGGACACAATTCCACTTTAAGATAAGCCCGTAGTCCCGTATCCTACACATTATAGGCAAGGAAGGGTGAATTTACCATAGAATAATATTATTTCTCAATTGCATTGAAATAAACAGTGCTTCTACAGATTCGCGTATTTCACGCAAAGGTTAAGAAACAAATTCGAACACCATGCAGAAGTGGAACATTAACAGTGGTATAAATCAAGAAAAAAAGTGAGGACATGATTCCACTTTAAGATAATCCAGTATTCCCCACATCCTATTTATATTTGCACCAATAAATACAGATTGTTCTAAGTATGTTGTATGTAAATTCAAGTAAATGCGGGAGATATTTCAATAAACAGATCCAATTCTACCTCTCCAGCAAATAATCGGGGCCTTAAACCAAGGGCGGAACAGGGAGCATCAAGAAGAACCCTATCAAAACTTCCAAGAGGAAAACCTTTGGATCGATCAACCCTACCACCGACACACTGATTTCTTCCGGGCCCATTTCGCGCTCTTCGCATGTTCTTCCGGGCATCAGCTTTGCTAACATAAACTCTTCCATTCGTCCTTTCATCTTTACCTTTAAATTAGTCAAAAATGGATTTGTAAATTGTTGACAAAAGAATACTTCTCATGCCCGTAACAAATATAAAACAGGAAAGAATAAACAAATCATAGCACAGAAAAAATGAACCAACAGAAATCCAATAAATATAATCACAAAATGCTCAAGTCTATTAATTATTGTTAGACTTGAAGATGTTCAAGTCCCAAAAAGATGATGTTTTGATGATGAACAATGAAGATGAGATAAGTCTAGAATGGTTTAACTTTCTGTGTAATTACTTTCTGAGTCTATCACATAGAAGTATTTATAAGATCAGCTCACAATCAAGTTAAAACGAGTTAAAATGTTTTTTGAATAGAGAAAATTTGTTTTAAAAGGTTTTAGAACAAAATAATTGATTACATTTTAATTTAATGGATTGAACTTTTCTTGATGAGGATCATAATAGCATAATTGATTATCTCAATAACAATCAATTAAAGCAAAGAATTATTTTCAAATTTTTTAAGGTTCCCAATGAAATAATCAATTACATCTTTTCATGATCGATTAAATATGCTCCAGTATTAATTGTTGAACTAATTTAATTGACAAGTGGTTTTCAACATTTCAACATATAATAATCGATTAACACTTAATATAATCGATTAAATGTGTCAAAAGCTATTTTCAATCATTGATTTTCAAATCTATCAATAGCACACTTGACTCTATGTTTTATACATGAATTATCAAGCATTCAAAGCAATCTTTTCTAAGAATTCGAAGCCTTTCTTATGCTCGTTCTTGTGCTACAAAGGTTTGAATCAAGGTTATGTTTTGCGTAATCTTGAAAGTGCTTCTGGTGAGAAAGTTTGGCAAAATCTTTCTTTTATTTCTTTAATACTATAGCTGGATTGTTTTCAGTGTTATTGTTGTACTAGGTGATCAAGAGTTGATAAGTTATGTATCCTCTTAAGTGATAAGAGTTTATGAGGGCTGATATCCTTTTTGTATCAAGGATGTTGTATATCCTCTTGAAATTTTTCAGGTGTTGATTCTTTATATAACTTTGTAAAAGTTAGTGGAACCAACAATTCTATGGTTGAATTGTTGAGACTGGATGTAGGATCTGAACTAGTATAAATCTCCTTGTGCTTTCTTTTCTTATATTGTTTTAGTTTTGCTACACCCAATTCTTGAATCAACGTTGATTTCACTCATGCATTGTTCTTTGTCTGAAAAGAATTTAAAGAAAGTAAGTTTTTCAGAAAAAGTTTCAAAAACCAATTCAACCCCCCACCCCTCTTGGTTTAATCAAATCATTCTCTTTTCCTAACAATTATGTCTAAACAAACATAATACATAAGAACTATCTGGACCATCTTTTAACACTAAATGATCCTTTGATAACGATGATGAGGCTATGTGTCAACCTTCAAGAAACCAACAATAGATGTTCAAGAAAAAAAAAAACATGGGCAAAACAAATAACATGCAACTGAGACACAATGTGTTTCACAGTTATGTCTTTTCAGCTGATGCTTTTCTCTTTCATCTGTAAAATATAAGAATAAGTACTAGTAAGGTCTCACCCACAAAAGCTAGCTATTGAGGGGAGAGAATCGAGTACTTAAATACTTCATCAAACAACTCATACTACTCAATATAGGACTTAAACATCCCATAATGCCTAAGTCCTTACTCAATATAGGACTTAAACACCCCATATTGCCTAAGTCCCTATCTTATACCGTGACCAAGACTTGACATCTTGATGACTTTTACTCGGCGACACTTCAGTCAACTTCCTAGTTATTTGGAACCCTTTGTAAGAAGCCATTTTTTTAAACACTAAAACCTAGCTCTAATACCAATTGATGGGGAACCAACCCTCAAAACTAAGTACTCAGGCGAGGGGAAGATAAAGCACTCAAATACTCTATTGAACTTCTCATACTACTTGATATGGGACTTAGGCACACCAAATACCAATTCCCAATCAGCAGACAATACCATCAATGAAAAAAGAATGTTAGACAATCAGAGTGGTTCAATGTATAATAATTCTGGAAGTTAGTGTGATTCAATTTCAATGTATAACTACATTTAGTAGAACAGGTTTAGCATTGAACTGAATTGAATACCTTCATAGAACCCAACAAGAATTTTCTATCATATGTCAATGAACTAGTCAAAAAGTATCAATTAAATGCATATAACTTTCCTCCAGAGTCTGAGAGTTTAAACCTTCTGTAACAAGGGGTGACACTATTTCGACTTCCAAATTTGGGGAATCAAAAACTTGATTTGTCACATCGTTTTTGGCATTAGTACAGCATGGATCAGTAAAAGTATCAATATCATCTCTTCGACAAACAGATTTAAGAGCATCTAATTTATATGTCTTTATACAACTCAAGCCCATTTCAGCAGCCAATTTCTGAATATTCAGCACCTAGACAACCATCAAAATTGATATGTTAACAAACCATTAATTTATTAAAATTCCACAAGATTCATACCATTCACAATCATAACAAACGAAACCAATATTATGTGTATCTAAAACAGGGTACAGAAGGCTGGCAACCAATGAAAGTTTGAAATAAATCATAAAATAGAACAATATGTTGGTAAAAGAAAGTTATGCTTCGACCATGACATCCCCTTACTGCAGTAAACTTGAGTTCAAGTAAGCAAGTGGTAATGGTAAGCCTTTTACTAGAGTTCAGAATCCTCACCTTGTTATGAGATCTATCTGTTGCAATGATCTCTCCTTCATCCTTCATGAGTATTGCAATTGCAGTTGTTTTCCCTCCAGGTGCAGCACACATGTCTAGTATCCGTTCACCCCTTTGTGGATCTGAATACACAAAAAGAATCTGTATAAAGAAATCTATATAGGACAAAATAGCAAGATGAGAAGGGGGGTAATTCTATAGTGCAAAGTGAAACAATTACTATCATCAAACATGTACGAGACCATAGCTAGACCTAACTCCGGAGGATTACTGATAAATGTCCATGATATAAAAAATGAATACATTTTCAAACTTAATACAAATTATAAAGGCAACAAAAAATAAAAGTAGAAATTAAACTACAGTGAAAAGTCAACGTCCCAACTATAAATTATTGAGCAAAGAAATTATTGAAAGGAAAGGAATCGATTCGACATAGGATTATCCATTTGGTAAACAGATTTTTCAGATGGACTCGTTATTGAATATAAACATGATGAGATAAAAATTATACGAAAAGTACAACTTTTCACTTGATAAAGGTATACACTAAAAAACTATACAAAAGAAAAACATATTGGTCTACAAGATCTTTCTAATCCTCTTGCAGATCTGACATAGAACCCTCTACCCTCCATTCCCCCATTAAAAGGGCATTTGCTGAGGCCCACGTGGTTGCTAGAGAAATATTATCCTATGAGGGTTCAAATCCAACTTCTGCCAGTTGTGTTTAAATCTGGAGTGTTTGTAAATGAATATGGTAAAGTACTTACTACCAAGGAAAAAAAAACGGCAACAACACCATTGTATGTAAATTACCCCAAAGTCAAAAAATAAAAAAAAATGATACTCAGATTTATGTACCTAAAGCATGAGCAGCAATAATGCTAGGCAGATTTTGAAGAAATATTTCTCCCTCGAGCAAATCTGAAAAACCAAAACAGAAACATAAATTCATCAGCTACACTCACATTCAAAGCCTCAAATATTTCACAAAATTTTCAAATATATAGAGAGCAGAGAAAAATACCAATTAGGAGAATAATCCAGTATTGCTAGAATATACAGGGAAAAACATTGTATAGACAAAGGGCAAAACAACAAATAAATGACTGCGCAAGCAGAATGAAAAAATTTCAATAAAACTTTTATGAGAGAACCCTTGAAAAATATATACCCATGGCATGCCAGATTCTATCTCACACTTATATTACAAATCTGTAGGCTTCATACAGATTAGGAAAGTCTCCAGAGTCCAGGCTCTCCCCATCCCTCCACTTACCAAACAAGAAACCATGTAAAATCTAATTTCTTGAAGTTAATAACCTCGTATATGCATAACAGATGCCAGTTCTTATATTTGCCTTGAGCAATGGCAAAATGATCCAACCATACATGCTAAAACTCCTAAAGAACCAATCATCGTAACAATATTTAATGTTCCTCACTAACATTACCAACAGCAAATAATAAACACAAAAGTTTAGAATAGGATTCCAAAAGCAGTGAATTGAGAAACAGGTTTCAACACTCATTCAAATGTAATTTTCGTTTCTCAAATTCTTTCATCAATTCCATACTAGAGCAACAATATTTATTTGCACCAACTAATGAGATTATGGTAAATCTTATACTAATCATGTATTGAAATACATTAAATCAAACTAAATAAGTCTTCCTAGCACAAATTCATTGGGGTAAAAAATTAAGTTAGCATTGTTATGCCCCCACTACATCATAACAGTAACAGAAAGATTTCATAAGCTTCAAGGTTCAAGTCAATTCAACTGCACCCAAAAAAATACAAAAAAAGTAACTCAAGCAAGCTTGAATATCTTACTCAATTCGGCAAAACAAAGCATTTGAAGTGGGGAACAACAAATTAGGAATATGTGTTAAAATAAATAATGACGCAAATACTATAAAGAAAAATGAATAAACATACAACTACAAGAGCATAATCAATTGAACATGAAATTGGTGCAGCATTAAAAAAATTGCTTAAACATAAATTACAAACCATGAAGTGATAAAAGAAAGGATTAAATAATCAATGATGCAAAAAGACAAGAATACAATATAGCATGCGGATATGAGTAGGAGACGAAATTTACTATAAAAAGAATGAAGATCATATACTCTATCCTTCATATCCACACCAACTCCTTCAGAAACGCGGAACATCCCAGCCCTTGACAACATAGCTGTTCCTTGCCCAATATAAAGCCCATTCCGTTCAACATAATAAGTATCTGTGAAACAAGCAAAATACAATTACTATCAGCCACGTTCCAAAAGTTTACTTAAACAAAAACAAACATTTGGCTTCACAAAAACATCCTTAACATAATTTGGACAAAGAATAACCACTTATGTCTTACTGTTTCAACTTGATTATGATAAAAACATCACCATGTCTGTTTTCAGGTGAAAAAAACTAATATAACTTTATCTCCCTGGTGAATATATCCAATTGCCCATCTATCATTTCTCAGGTTATGCAATTTAGGATTTTAGTGCCAAGATAAAAATAAAATAAAAAAAAGTCAGGTCTACAAACATATCACCCAAACATGAATACACACTTGCTACCTGTCTCTGATCCTTGGAGAACAGTGCCACGTGTCATAGGAATTCCCCACCCCCCATCAGCACCCTGCTGCTCCACAGCAACCGAAACCGCAACCGTATCTCCTTTCTCAACATGAGCACTGCAAGCCATCACACCAGGAACATACACCTAAAGCCAAAACTAACACTAGTAACAACCAATCCAACTCTTCAAAACACATAATCTGACAATTGGCAAATAATCTACCAACCTGAGCACCTCGAAGAACTGCCTCAGCACACTTCCTACTAACAACGACCTCCTTGGGAGGCGCCTCACCATAATCGATACGGTGCGGTCCCGAACCCCAAACAAACACCACATAATCAAGGCCGGGAATCTTGCATTTGGAAAAAGGAGCAGACGCATCTTCCGAACACTCCTTCAAGGGATTTGACTCGCCATCTTCGGATTGCACCGCCACCGACACGTTAGAGACGAGCGGGCGCAGCTTCTCAATGACGGCATCAGCGTCGGACCTGAGCGTGTTGACTCGAATGCACGAGTAGCGAGAAGGTCGGCTGCGAATTGGAAAACTCAATGAGAATCAAACAGTTGCAACTAAAATAGGTTCAGTAGCTGAAAATCAGATACTGTAATAGTCTGGAACTACATGTTCTGATATATGATTAACGGAAACTGAAAAGGAGGTGCGTACGTTAGCGCGGCGGAGATGCGAGAGAAGTGGTCGGCGCCGTAGGCATTGAGGAAGTACTGGTGAAGCTGAGGGTTCCAGTGTAGAGAGGGGGAGAAGGAGTAACGGTTTGGAGAATCGGAATGCGACATCGTTTGGCGAAGGTGTGTTGGGGAAAAGGGAATGGTGTGTTGCTGAAGCTTTCTGTAACTGCCAAACAATAATTCCCTCCCTTTCTTCATTCAAACACAAGGTGGATGTCAAATACCGGACACCAGCGCCGTAACACGCCCACCACGAGCCACTGTGGCTAGGGCTTCAAGGCTTTTTTCATTTCATCTATATTTGCAAAATCTCAATGTAAAATGTCAATACTTTATTTTTTTTATTTATTAAATCTTTATAGTATTGTTTTCTAATTTAAATTGGAATTTGTTTTCATAATTATCAAGATAAAATTCTATTTTTAATTAAAAACAATATTCAACCTAAATAAGGACATTTATTTTGTCCTTTCTATATAATTTGTTGTCATGATTTATTAACTAAGCTCATAGTGCTTAACATAACTCTTTTTATTTATTACTAAAAAATAATAAATACAATAAAAAAAAATTACTTTAAGGAAAAATACCATTGAGGAATTTGGCTTAAATAATATATATTTAATTTCTTTGGAGTAAAATCTCAAATTTCATCGTTA
>Ga0123340_1005191_pt1 | contig 12385 bp, 13 predicted proteins | sample SirMexnodulemix_FD_89961 | JGI IMG/M metagenome (GOLD analysis project Ga0123340, IMG submission 89961) | Root nodule microbial communities of legume samples collected from Mexico - Siratro Mexico nodule mix | ecosystem: Host-associated > Plants > Roots > Nodule | place: Mexico: Nepantla... | reverse complement strand
TATATATATATATTAAAAATTATTCTTAAATATAAGTAATTCATCTTTTCTTCGACTTCTTGTCTCGTTCATATCTTTTTAATTTGTTATACATGGAGAAATTAATTTAATTTATCTTTTTTATTTTATGTTTTCTATTTATAAAAATAATATTAATTCTTATGGTATTTAATTTTTAAAATTATAAAGGAAGAATAAAGTTTTTCATTAGTTAGCTATTATTACATTTAATAAAAAAGAATTATGATTGTTCAACTTGTGGTTCTTGCTAAAACCTTGGAGTCTTTGTGTGTGTGTTGGAAGTTGGAAGAAGCTAAAACCCTTCCATGGTGTTTGCTGCATCGTAACTCAAACCTAAACCATGGTGGGTCCCATTCTTCGTTCTCTCTGGTCTTCTACCAGAAAATCCTTCACCTCTTCCTCCCCTCCTTTATCCCACCCGCGCTTCTTCTCACGCGCCTTCGCCGCCGCTCCCGCCGTCGACCCCGCCGCCGCCACCACACCCTCCTCAATCGACCCCTCCCGCCTCCGCAACGTGGCCGTGATCGCCCATGTCGACCACGGCAAGACCACGCTCATGGACCGCCTCCTCCGCCAGTGCGGCGCCGACATCCCCCACGAGCGCGCCATGGACTCTATCTCGCTCGAGCGCGAGCGCGGCATCACCATCGCCTCTAAGGTTCGTGACATAATTTCAATTATCCAAGGTTTTCAATCGAATCGGATAGATCGATTTGCATTCGAGAACGCTAACGACTTGTGGTTGGTTTTTCAGGTTACATCTATTACGTGGAAGGAGAACGAGCTCAACATGGTCGATACTCCCGGACACGCTGATTTTGGTGGCGAGGTGAGGCTTTCAGCGGAATATTGTCCTAATTAATCTGCAGCTACATGTAGTTACTAAGTGCATGATTTGATGGATTTTTTCATAAACCCTTCTAGGAGAACAAAATGAAAAGAGATAGGCTGTTTAGGAGAGTTTCTCTGGAAGCACTTCTAGTGGAGAAAAATAAGAAGGAAAAAATAAACCAGCTTTTCAATAAGCTAGAAGCTAATTTGTAGAAACTGTTTCATATAGCTTCTTTTTTAAATTTTTATTAACTTGTGTATAAGCTAAATTTGGTTTATGGAAAAACTTCTTTCATATTTTTCTCTCTACTAAAAGTGTTTATGAAGAAGCTTGTCCATCATGTCCATAATTTAATAAGTTTGTTCCATAAATTAAACTAACTTGTGGAGGTTTTATTGTATCTGCTTCTTCACAGTCAAACATGTATGAGTTAGTTTTATCTTATTGAATATTTATAGTGAAATTCATCAAAACACGTCCTTGGTCCATCATGCTTGGTTGCAAAAATGGAAAGTGCTTCTTTTATTTCTAAACTGTTATAAAGAGGTGGTGATTTGAGCCAAGCTTGTCATTGTCACTGAAGATGCCTTTTTGTTTCAGTTTTTTTGCGAATGTGAATTTTAAAGTATTGAGCAGTTGTTAGTTGGTTGACTGGTTGTTGTGCAATCTGGTTGCTTATCTTATTTTTATGGTTGGTTGATGAGTAGGTTGAGCGTGTTGTTGGTATGGTGGAGGGAGCAATTTTGGTCGTTGATGCTGGTGAAGGTCCACTTGCACAAACAAAGTTTGTTCTTGCAAAGGCCTTGAAGTACGGGTTGCGACCTATTCTTCTTTTAAACAAAGTAGATCGTCCTTCAGGTAGTCGTCGCATGATTCTCGGCTGCTACATGAAATAGAATTGGCTTTGCTCAATTGGACCCCTTAATATCAATTTCTCGAATTTAGTCCCTTTTTTTTCACAAATTTGATCTCCCACTATTTGCATTTTTTAACTTGGTCCTTTACAAACTTGACATCTGATATTTAATGGAAATTTTGGCATGGCATTAGAGTGCTGATATACATTAGCTTTTATGTCATGTGTTGGATGTGATTTTAATAAGGGGATCAAATTCAGGAAAAAATGGGGGTGTGCAAATTCAAGAAATGAAGATTATATGTAGACCTAAAGTGCAGTTAAGCCAATAAAATTTATGTTGATGGTTAGATATTTCTTATTTGTATCTATTGGGTGCTTTTGTAGTTGTGAATTGTGACATAATTCTTGTAATTTTAATTTTTATACAGTTACTGAAGAGACATGTGATGAAGTTGAGAGCCTGGTGTTCGATCTATTTGCCAACCTGGGTGCTACAGGTAAAAAATTGGAAATATCTTATAATTATATTTATTTATACTTGAATATTATGTATTTTAAACTCTGTTCTCTGGGATTTTATTATTATTTTACTTGTGTGTATAGAGGAACAACTAGACTTTCCTGTTCTTTATGCTTCTGCTAAAGAAGGATGGGCGTCCACCACGTTTACCAAGGATCCTCCTGCAGAGACCAAAAATATGTCACAGTTGCTTGATGCAGTTGTAACACATGTCCCACCACCAAATGCACAAATTGATGCGCCTTTCCAAATGCTGGTTAGTATTTAGAAATTAATAAGTTTATTTTTTGTCTGAGGAGTTGCCCTTTGAGGAAGTTGTCTTGTTGATGATGTGTTTCTTTCCTTTTGTTTCCAAGGAACTTTCTTTTAGCAAGTACAATTTTTACTGAGGATTCAAACTACTAAATTTTATTTACCATTGTCTATGATGGACGGATACGTTGCTTTGTCTTGTCTTGAGAAATATAGAATATGATGCGTTCAGCTGTGTTTGGATTATGCATTTATGCATATATATAATTCACAAAATAAAATAAATGCTATTGTAATCTTTTTAAAAACATACTAAACTTGAAAAACATTACTAAATATTATCAAAATTGGACATACTAAATATACTAAAGTCAAATGTATATGTGAACTAGAAATTGTAAATATTGTAATAGAAATTGTAAATCACTACTTACTGTCTATTGCCTAGCAATAGAATTAGTATCAATTTCTTTCCTTTCTTGAGTATCATCGGTAAGGTTTGCGTTTGGTTGAACCAATTTGGGTGATTCCACTATAGATGAAGATGGATGTTTGTGGATGAAATCTGTTTGGTTGAACTAATTTGGAAGAATGGATTAGTGAAGATTTGCAAGATGGGATCCTCGGTCATGTGAAGAGATTTGCAAAGATGTAATTAGAAATTACGAAACACCCTTGTAAGTGGGTCATGACTTTGGAAAATACGAAACACTCCTTGTACCATCTTATTCCACAAGGGTCAATTAGTAATTTCACAAATATATCAATTAAAAAAATAAAAAAAGTTTATAACATCTATCAAATCATTCCCAAACTTTTACAAACATTCTTTTAAAATTCCTTCAAATCTTATCATCTATCCATTAATCCAAACAACCTTATTATCTATACACAATCCACTCAAATTCCTTCATATTCATTTCCTCAAATTCACCCCCTTAACCAAACAAAACCTAAATGAAACAACTTCCATATTTGGTTCATCAATTGATAATGTTGCTACTCAAAGGTTTCCGACAGCATCAGAGTGATCCCATGCATCTCCACTAGTGTCCCACATCTTAGTGCTCTCTTGGTCATATTCTGTTTTCTTAGCCAAAAGCCGCTAATTACTATGTACATTAGTATGCTTGTAACCCAAGTCTTCAACTCTTTCAAGGATTCAACTTATTTATTTTTAATGAGTGAATGAATGACTAGGTATTCCAATTTCTTTGACAATAAGATGATGAGCAAGGTTGCACAAGAAGCTTCATTGCTAGCTTTTGAAGGAGAGGGGCAAAAGAACCATGCTTCACCCATGAAGATTTAGGATCCAATGTCTACCTATCTTCAATTGAGTCAAAAGAAGCTATTGTTTGACTTTGATGAGAAGTCAACATATTCAAGTGCAACCTTTCTTCTATCCTCACTATTTGTGAATTTTTTTTTTCAAACTCTTATTCCTCTCCCTTGAAATCTCTTCATCCTTGTGTGGGGATCCTATTTGAAGTCTCTTGAAGCCGTTTTTCACTATAATACCTATAAATACACATCATTTCCAGTATCATAAATTTTCAATAAATGGGCTTTTAATAAATTGTCTAATAAACTAATATAATCCATATAATCAGCTTGTTGAACATCTTTTGAAAAGAACTTAATTTTTGATTTAGAACTAGAAGAATTTGATATTGTTGCTTACATATTTTACTAATTGAGTCATCTAAGTACATTACAGCCTCTGTTCAAAAATAAATGAAATAAATAATATTAAAGAATGAAAAAAATAGTATATAAAGGAAAGAAAAGTACCTTGGGAAGAAGACAAAAAAGAGACAAAATATACTGTGTCAAGCATTCCCCATAAACATTGACAAGAATAAAAAAATTGAACAGGAGCACCACTTGAAATAGTTTTCATGGCTGCATAGTCTCAAATAATTTTCATTTGCTACCTCTTTAATAGAAAATTAAAAGTGACGTTTTACTGACGCCTATCCTTAGAAGTTGTTATTGTATATGTGCCTGATAGAACACTTAGTTTATCAATTTCTGTTATGTGTATCTGCCTGCTATATTATATTCTCAACCTCAGAAATTAGAAAATATATCCTTAAAACCGTAGCTATTTATTCTGGTTTTAAAGCTGTTATGTGTATCTGTGCCTGATATTTGCATACTTTTTTTTAATATTGACACTGTATATATGTATTTTAGACGTATCTTAGCCAGATATTTCTTCGACATGGATACACTGGAATCATGAGCATGTTGGTGGATTACAGACTATTGTGGACATTACAAATGGTCCTTATTCATCACTCAAAAAATCTATGTTATACAAATAATACAAGTTACAGTTAATTTTAGCGTTGTAGGAGCCCACATGTTAAAATCATAATAGCTTTAGCAAGCTCTGGTTTCATTTTCTTTCTCTTGTATCCTATGTGAATTATTGGTTATTGTACTTTTTGTATGTATACTTGGGATCGGTGAAATACCATGCTTAATAGTGCTTTTCAGGTTTCAATGATGGAACGTGATTTTTATCTTGGGCGAATTTTGACTGGACGCATATCATCTGGAGTTGTTCGTGTTGGTGACCGGGTTCATGGGCTACGCAATAAAGATTCTATCGCTGAAAAGATTGAAGATGGAAAGGTTTGTGGGTGTATAAGCTTGGAAATGCTATTGTAGATGTATGGACTGGTACTATTAATATTATGGGTAATTTTTCAGCGAATGTGTAGGTTGTGAAGTTACCGCGTAGTTACTCTCTTACTTTTTGCATTCTATTGGTGTATTGTGTTGAACTTGGTGGTTGTATTATGGTATACATTTTAAAAGTTTATGTCTGTGTTATCCATTAAGAGAATATTTGACATAATGTACTTATGAATTGCAACAATATTTAGTGTTAGGGAAGAATGTTTTCATTCATTCTTAGTAGGGTGTCTTTTTGATTGCCAAATATTTTATGCATACTTTCTTTTGACTGGTTAATAAAGTGTGTATTAACCAAGTAACCTTTATATTATATATGTCTAGTTTTTGCATCGAAACTTTATATTGGCATTGAATTTTACGACTAGCAGGGAAATCAACGATAAAACCATGATTGACATCAACATTTTACTGTTAGTGTCTCTGAAAAGGCGAATAATTTCATGCCTAGATATCAATCATTTCCTTAATCAACTCTTTGTGGAACATAATCTGCGATTTTTAAACATTTAGGGTAGATATATTTTGTTGTTCTGCAGATTTATTCTATGCTCTTGGCTATTAAAAGTCATTTAGTTATATTAAAAATGTAGTGGAATCATAAGATCTAAGAAATTCCTGAAAGTACTAATTATTTACAAATGGCTTGAACTGAAATGTTGAAGTGCTTAGCGTATTTTTTTTGTTAAAAAGTAATAGCTTCTATTAGATTAAGATATCTTGACCTTCTAGTGGCAGCTCTAGTTTTATTCGATTTTTTCAATTTTTAGGTGGTGAAACTGATGAAAAAGAAGGGTACAAACATGGTTCTAACTGATTGTGCTGGAGCTGGTGATATAATATCAATGGCTGGCCTATCCAGTCCATCAATAGGCCATACAGTGGCAACTGTGGAGGTATTTTAATTTTTCAGTATATACATATGGTTTGGCTAATTATTTTTTATGGATATTTGATCTTGCCAATTCACATTTTTTTTTTTAAATAGTTGTAAGCTGATGAATAGATAAATTTATTTGTACTTAATTTTTATAAAATATAATCTCAGCTAACTTAATCTCAATATGACAATTTAAAGTTTAATTATGTATTTACTTTGATATTTAACTGGGCATTTACTGTTTGTTCAAGTTGTATTTTTTCTTCAATAATTTTCCTGACAAAATGGCCATTTGTTTACTGGGTGATATTTTATTAAATTTATATTCAACTCGATATAAACTTAATGTTTTGTATTTCATGAACCTTTCTAGCATGTAATTCGTAATTTGAGTAAACGATTTTATGTTCCAGATTATGTCTGCTCTGCCAACAGTGGAATTGGACCCTCCAACAATTTCCATGACCTTTGGTGTGAATGACTCCCCGTTGGCTGGTCGTGATGGTACTCATGTAAGTGGTGTTTGGTGTTTGTCTTACTTTTACATTCATTTTCTTCCTTCTGTTGCTTGTGTAAAAAGCTTTGGGTATTCTTCTCAAAGCCCAAGTTCCCAACACACACCTACCCTTTGTTGTCTTTGTATTAAAGCAGTATTTTCTAGCTTTTGCATAAAAAGTTATGATATGTTTGTACTTGTTGGTTACTTTATTGAGTATAGGCTAATGATGAACTTTTTGTAGTTGACTGGGGGCAGAATTGGTGATCGACTAATGGCTGAAGCTGAAACCAACCTTGCCATTAATGTGCTTCCTGGCTTATCCGAATCATTTGAAGTTCAGGGAAGAGGAGAGCTACAGCTAGGTTTGTTCTGTTTCTTTGAGATTGCATGATACTGTGTTGTATTCATACAAAAACTCCATGATTTGGTGTTCTTACAGAGCTGCTTATGGCATCTTTGTTAACAGGTATTTTAATAGAGAATATGAGACGTGAAGGATTTGAGTTATCTGTCTCTCCACCTAAAGTCATGTGAGTTTCCAAGGACTGAATAAGCTCCAAATTTTGTGTATCAGTTTTGACACGATGTGGTTTTGCCTGCCTAGCACTACTATTCAAATATTGAGTAAATGCTGGAAGCATTTACTGTATATTTGAAAGAATTAAATACTTAAGTTCTTAGTTATAGAAGTCTAATACCCTGTCTTTGAAATAATTGAAACCTCAGGAATGGTTTCGTATCTAACAAATTATAGGAAAAGATAGAAAAGGATATTAGAAATATAGTAGAAATGTGATAATGTGATGTGATTCAAAACGCTAATACTCCCTGTTTCCACTGCTATTCTAGGTCTTGTACAAGTCCCTGCCACACAACAATTCTAATAAGATTCCTGAAACAGCAAGATTCTAAATTCTATTAACAAAATACTGAAGTTCATGAATAACATCCAAGAAGCTTGGAGCTTACATCTTTTAGCATAGTTTTGAAGGCTGATATTGGATGGATTCTTCTTCTCATCTAATACATCTTGTAAAAGCTCTACCCATTTAAAATATTTGACCCAGCCATTTTTTTGTACTTTTTGGTGGTTTAGTGGTTCTGAATGTGAAGTGATACATTATACGCTGTCTGAGCTAGTGTATGTTTTTATGTTTTTGTATACTGGTTTAGTGAACTTTTTTGTGGATTTATTAGGTATAAAACTGAGAATGGTCAGAAGCTTGAGCCCGTAGAAGAAGTTACAATTGAGGTAATAATTCAACTTTCCATTCATAGTATGCTTGTCCAAGAGTTTGGGCTTCTATGTTCTAACAACATAATGGATCTATTCCAGGTAAATGATGAGCATGTTGGCTTGATAATGGAGGCCTTATCTCATAGACGAGCCGAGGTTACGGACATGGGTCCTGTCCCTGGAGCTGCTGGTCGAACTAGGCTGACTTTGACTTGTCCATCAAGGTTAGCTGAGTGACCTTTCTCTCTCTGAATTTATCTTTTTGATCTGTTTTTCACCCAGCACTTAAATGGTAGTTTTTGTATTGTTTGTATTATCACAGGTAAAATATATTTCTATTGAATGGAATTTGAAAAAATTGCGTTCTCAAATGTCCTGTTTCTTTCTTATTATCCTTTCCTTTGCCCTTTTTGTGGAGATGATACCCACTTGTTGTGATCCTAGTGGCTTTCCCAAATAACCTTGCCCCTAGATGACTAGGAAAGGAAAAAGGGAATGAATCTTTGAGTAAATGCGTCTTCAATTATTGGACATCAGTTAAACACTCAAATATAGTTTTTCTATAATTTTTATCTGTCATAAAAAGCTTCTGCTATCATGGTTGAAACCAGAAGGCATATCTCACTGATTAATAGTCTGGATTCCTTGTTGCTTTCCTATTGTGGTTGGATCCCAGAGAGCCACTTGGGTAATTTCTGAAATTATGTTTATGGATGTTTGTCGTCATTGGAGATGTAATTTCTTTCGTATCATGGTTCTAGTGATATCAGATCTTATGAAGCATGGAAGAACTTTAATAACTTCTTGAATTTGTTTGTTCAGGGGTCTGGTTGGGTACAGGAGTGTGTTCAGCAGTGACACACGTGGAACTGGATTCATGCATCGTGCTTTCCATGGTATCCATTCTCTGCATAAATTAATATCTTTTTCTTTGAACTGGCACATAATTATGTGAGTTTTCAATTTGTTTGCTCTATATTTTGCAAATTATGTTGTTTAATTTCTCGCGCGAGGTTTTGCTTATTAAATGTAAATAGAGCTTATGCTTACTCTCTTATTTTACCGACTCTCCACACTTTGTTTGACCCTCCTTCTTGCAATGTAGTATCATAAGTCTTTTTTAATTATTTTATTTTTTTCGTAATATGCATTGTATTGTAATGTTGCAGCATATGAACAATTTCGAGGCCCTCTTGGCAATGTCAGGAAAGGAGTACTGGTATGTTTGGCTGCCCCTTGTTCATAAAGGGCTTAACAATAATTAAACTACACTTAGTTACTACTCACATGATATGCATTGCGTTTTAGATCATTAAGCATGTTTCAGTTGTGTGGTTTTTATTTCATATGGTTATCCAATGTTGTTTACTTAATTGAACAGGTTTCCATGGGTTTTGGTACTATCACAGCTCATGCATTGATGAGCTTGGAAGCTCGAGGGACTCTTTTTGTAAATCCTGGAATGGAGGTTAGAATTTCGGATCTTTCTCACGAATTATAATTTATCTGTAACGTAAGTTCTTATCTTTGTTAATATGCTGCTAGTGTCTTGCAGTTTTCATTTTTTTTAGCCTTCCTAGTTCCTCTAAAGAAAAAAAAAGTCTCGGTTAGAGCTTCACATACTGTTTTGCCTACCATGGATTAATGATGAGTTTGTTGTACAAATATTCAAGATGATTTTTTTTTTTTTAATTTTATTCTGATTCAAGATGACTTTCTGATAGCAATCATTTTGTCCGTGTGTTTTTCTTGCCTATACTTATTTACCATTTATCTGAATAGTCAATACATTGCATTAATTGCTGAGTGTAGTTAGAAATCTTTTTATGTTTTGATTTTGTTTTTTCATTTAGGGAGCTTGTGACTGCTAAAGATAAATTTAGAAGAGGATTTTCAAGTAAAATATTTTTTTGCTATCAATCTAGCTATGATTTTTTTCCCCAAAAAGATGTGAGTATTTTATGTCAAATTGTGGTTAAACACTTTGACCTTGCATTGAGGCTTAAATTTAACAACATAACGATGTGGATCTAGCTTTTTTTTCTGTTATTGAATACATAAGCTCTGCTAGCTACAGTACTTACTGATTTTTGGTTTCCAGACGTATGATGGAATGATTGTTGGAGAACACTCACGGGATACAGATCTTGATGTAAGAAGTATTCTTAACTTAAATGCTACTTCTATATCAAAGTTGGTGACTCACTGAGAAATACTGATATTTCAGGTGAATCCAGTGAGGGCCAAAGAACTTACAAATATACGTGCTGCGACCAAAGATGAGAATGTTAGGCTGACTCCCCCTCGCCTGGTATGTATTTTATCTGGCAAAATTATGCTGTTACAACGTGCTTATTTTAGATCTAGTTAAGAGTTCACATGCCCTGATATTTTTAAGTATCCTCCTACAATTGCTTTTCTGGAAGTACAAAATTCAAATAAATATATACCTCGCCTGAACTATTCTGTTGTTTGTTGATTGTCAGAGATCAGACACAATAATTGTTTTAGATAATCGTTCATAAGCGCAAAATATTTTCTTAACTTTTTGTTGTCACAGTTTTCAAATACCAAAGCTTATGAAGCATGTGATGTCTGATATCAAATGGTGACTATCAGTATTCAATAAACTTTGTCCTTTGGCTTCTTGGATTCCACCGTGCATTTATGTTTTAGACTTAGCATCACTTTTAGGCTGTATTTAGTATGTAATTGAAAAGTAGTTAGGGAAAGGCTGCTATATTGTGATGGTTGTAACATGTTTACTTACATTTGATGGTGGTATGGTTGCAGATGACCCTCGAAGAAGCTATAGGTTATGTAGCTTCCGATGAGCTTATTGAGGTAAATTTCTGCATGCAATTTGTTGTCATCGTTCAAAATTGTTACATTTTTGTTCTTTATAGTTTTGACGTATATGGGTGATATTCATTTGACATCAATAACTTTTGTTGATTGTTCTCACGGTTATTTTTCTCGTACGTTTTATATTTTGTTCCTGAAGGTTACACCAAAAGCCATTCGTTTACGCAAGAAATACCTTGATGTTAACAAGCGGAAAGCCATGAGTAAAAGGCCAAAGGAATGAAGAGAGGACATAAAGCCAAAAGTAAAAGGCCAGAGGAATGAGGAGTTTATCCTCGATTAAATTTTGTAAAATGCAGTGTATGATATAGTCTTCACAAGCAATTTTTCTTACACCATGTTCTGCCATAATTAAAGTATTGATTGTATTACAGGTTCCGCAGAAAGAAATATTCTTTGGTAGTGATAAGTAAGTTAACTCAATTTTGTATTATCTCAGTAGAGGGTAATAATTGGCCATGGAACAAGTTGCTCATGGTGATGATGAAATATCAAAAACGTTTGTTCGAAAGATTATAACTGTAATTGCTCGGAAAGGGCATTTTATTTGCTCACCATCTATGAATGGTTTACTCTGACATTTCCTTTACCAAAATAAAGCATTTATATTTCATGTGGTTTGACTTCAAGCCAATGTTTACTATCATTTTAAAGAACGTGTTTGTACTAAGAACTTCTGAAAAAAAAAATGAGATTTTTCCTAAGTAGTTTATGTATAAATTAATTTGAAGAAGTTTTTTTATATAGTTTTTCTTTTAAAAATATTTAATGTCTATAAATAGTCAAAATTTACTATATCTACTTTTATTTTGTAAAACTAAGGTGAATGCCTTTCTTGACTTGTGTTCTTCTCTCAAGTTTTGCGTGAGGGCCAAATGCCTTATAGGTTCATTGACCACGTCAATGGATATTAAATATAGCAGCCTGGTTAGAAATTCAAAGTCACATACTGCAAGTGTGAATCTTAAAGAAAATTGAGACAGGTTAGTAAATTTTTCTATTATTAGTTCAAATTCATTAAATTATTTGAGTTATAAAAGATTGTTATCTTTAATTAATAAAAGAAACGTCGAATTTTGGAATAGATGAGTCTAAGTTTTCTTAATATATTTTGGTGGTGAAAAAGAAAAACTATACCAAAAGCATGAAAATTAAATTGCAAATACATTGTTGGTTTTTTTTATGATATTGGACTCGGTCATTGACTTGACAAGTAATTTATAGTTTCTATTAATTTACATTGTTATTAAGCAATTTATCGATTTGTGTATAAGTATGCTACTCTGTAAAATAAATAAATAAATAAATAAATTTCAAACAACTTACAATCTTATATTTTTTAAATTTATAGTTGATTATTATATATAATAAATTTATTATTTAAAAAATAAAATCATTTTTTTTGTTTTTAAAGTTAAGTTGCTTAAAGCAATAATTAAATTTTTTTAAATATTTTTTTGAAGTATCATACGAGAAACAGAAGAATTATTTCAAATGACCCAAAACAGGTAGGCTTAGCATTTTCTACTAGAGATATTATAAAACTAGTTTTCATGATTTTTTTCTATAAATATTTATGGAAGATAAAGGAAAAAAAATAAAGTCATGCTATAAGCTAAAAGTAATTTATACTATATCTCAAGAATAAATTAATTTTATTTAATAAAATTATATTATTTTTTCTTATTTATTCTTTATTCAATTTTTATAGTTG
>Ga0123340_1005186_pt1 | contig 12389 bp, 10 predicted proteins | sample SirMexnodulemix_FD_89961 | JGI IMG/M metagenome (GOLD analysis project Ga0123340, IMG submission 89961) | Root nodule microbial communities of legume samples collected from Mexico - Siratro Mexico nodule mix | ecosystem: Host-associated > Plants > Roots > Nodule | place: Mexico: Nepantla... | reverse complement strand
CCCCCCCCGCCCCGCCTCCACCATCCCCCTCGGTTTGGTTTTTTGTGCACCCTCCGTTTTCCCGGCGGCCGTTTTTTTTTTTTTTTTTTTTTTTTTTGTGTTTTCTTTTTTTTTTTTTTTTTTTTTTTGTTTTTTTTTTTTTTTTTTTTTTCTGTCAATGTTTGCATTATTTATGTTTTCTATCATTGAGGCTAATGTTATTCTTTGTCCATAGTTTGTTAGAATTCTTTTTTCTAATGATGATCCAGAGAACTTTTGGCCAACATTAACTAGGATTTCTTTTGTCAATGGTGGCTGGGGGAATTTTTCAACAAACATCACTTGAAAATTCAGAAAAGAAACCCAAACCAACAGTTTCGTAATAATAATCTCAATCAATGTTAGTCTAAATAATTGTGGTTGACATAAACTAAACAATCTTGGTCGATGTCAATGAAGAAAACCTTTATCAATATTAGTTGAAAAAATCTTGACGAAGTTGGACCAAAAAATAAGATCAACCAAAATTGACTAGCAAATATCATCAATATTGATATTTTTTAATTATTAGCAATTATTTGACATCTAAATAATTTTGGCATTTGGTGATAATTGAAATACTTTATCCAAACCAGAAAATTAAAACTCAATAAATTTGAATTCCCTTATTCAAACAAAACATTTAGAAAATCAAATAATTTAAAATGAGATTAATTTAAATTCAATGCATTTATTGTAAAATTTCATATCCAACACAGGGCAAAGGTTTTCCAAGTCTCAACATTTTCTTCATTCGTGTGTAGCTATCGCTAAATAAGAATGAATTTGTGTCTCAATAACTCAGTGCCTACATTGTAGTTCACTTTCTGAGTGTCTTGTCCTAAAACTATGAATTTGGAAGTTATTGTATTTACTGTCAACAATACTTTTTACCAATCTCTGTGCTAACTGTGGCTATGGAACCTTGAGTACCATAAAAGTTTACATCCTATGGATCAGTTAATTTTGGAGTGTTATTCTTATACTTGTTTCAAGTTCCAACGTACTTGATGATTCTGGGACGGTGCAGAAAAGAGAAGTATACATATTTTTCTCTTTGTTGTATGGAAAACAAATATGCTGTCAGCTGAGTTTGTGGGCTTGATCTTCACTATGCAGATACGGGCTGCGATACGAATATGGGTTGTTTCGTCAGGTCATAGTGGATGGCTTTCAACATGAGCAGCCTGATTATTGGCTGAACTTTGGAAATCCTTGGGAGATAGAGCGGATTCATGTAACATATGAAGTGAAGGTTTGCCCAGCTTCCATCTTTTATGCCTTTTTGAATCATTTTATGGTTTCTGTTCATATTATTGCCTTTCTTTCACTTTATCACCTCAAAATTACAAACTGACTGCAACTCTTTGTTATACTGGATGGATTAGTTCTATGGGACTGTTGAAGAGGTTGATATGAATGGAGAAAAACATCGAGTTTGGGTCCCTGGAGAGACGGTAAGAATTATTTTTAATTTGGTTTGTATTGACACTTCTTTCTAATATTTTAGATTTATGTCCTACTGCTGTCTGTGTTACATTTCTTTTAGGCTCTTGGAAGGTGTATAATGTTGATGACAAACTTGTTCTTTTTAAACTACAGGTTGAAGCTGTGGCTTATGACAACCCAATACCTGGTTACGGGACAAGAAATACCCTCAACCTTCGACTATGGGCTGCTAAACCTAGTAATAAATTTGATTTGGTAATTATTTTCTTATGAATAAGCATCTGCTCCAAATTTTTGAATAAGTTATAGGCATGATGGTATCATAATATAGGTTTAAACAGATAAAAAAAAAAAAAAAAACTAAGTGTGGTCATGCAGCTTTTACAATAAATTATTCAATTTAGGTCATTAATTAAATATGGTCATACCTTTTCTGAGACTGACCAAGCATAGAATAAGATGAAAAGTGGTCTGCTGCAGTTCATTATTCTCTATATAGTTTGGCATATCTTTTTCTTTATTTGGGCTTAGGGTGAACTACTGAACCCTTTTTTCCTATTGTTTTTGTAGGAGGCTTATAACACTGGAGACTACATTAATTCTGTTGTTAACAGACAAAGGGCTGAAACTATAAGTAATGTTTTGTACCCTGATGACCGTAATCATCAGGTATGCCTTTATTATTACTTTTAAGTTCTGATGTAGTTGTTGCTTTTAACTGTTCAGAACTTGTACGCGGTCTCTGTTATTGATAATAAAAAGCTAGCAGTGCCATATGTTTGGTTGTTGGTTTATGATTGTAAGAAACAGAGACACCAATATTGATTTCATTTAAGATTACTTACTATAGTTTCATTGATTCCTCATTGTATTAGATGCTTTATGTATAAGTCTTTACTTAGTAGGTTCTTGCACTGATCTTTCTGTGTCTTGTGTAGTTGTTTTAAAATGATCTTTTATATTGAAAATTATCTCTTTTTTATTGACTTAACATATTTCTTTATAGAATTTATTATCTGCAAAAGTTTATTGTGAAAGCTCACTGAAGGAACTTGGTGCCAATTGTTGAACTAACAAATGATTTTTTGTTTTTTTTTTTCATCTTCTGCTTTTGTTCTCAGTTTTCATTCGTCAATGTGTAGTGCTGTGCATTATTTATGTTTCTCAAGCTTTCAGTACAAGATTCCACACATTCTATTTTAGCTTCTTTTAGTAGTCTCCCACCCAAGATTCACTGTTTTGTTTTGTTTGGCATACCAGCTGGTTACGTTGGGAAGTTTATTAAGTCACTTGGATTTTTCATGAATGTGATAAATTATGGTTTCGTAATCATTTTGCCCCATTCTAAAAGATGAGGAGTATTCAACCCCTCGTATCACATTACAACTGAGTAGTGGCGGATCCAAGAACCCAGACTAGTGACGACAAATAGTATAATTACACATTCCTACATTAACAACATATGGGTCTGTCGCTTGGTTGTAGGGTCAATATTACAAATTTGGGGTGATAAAACATAAAAATTTAATATATTTAATTGTAATCTTACAAAATTGAGGAGATGTAATCGCCCACCCTTACTTTTTAGTGTATTTTTCAGGGGAAGGAGCTGAGATTGAAGCAACAATATTTCTTTGTCTCGGCATCTTTGCAAGATATCATCCGAAGGTTCAAAGAAGCACATAATAACTTTGATGAGTTGCCAGATAAGGTCTGTCAAATATTTTGTACTTGAACATTTGGCTGTTATTTGGTATGGTGATTACTAATCACTATTGCAATAGTATCATTAATACGTAGTGTACATATTTTTTAAATGGTTCTCTTTCATATGGTGAGAAGGATCTCAAAATCAATTGACCATTTAAAGTTCCAGGTTATCCCATGGTTCTAGACGACACTTCCTTTTTTTATTTAATTATTCATTTGGTCCCTGCAGTTTTAATTTTTTTTCTTGGTTCCTACACTTAAAAAAGTTCCTTTTAGTCTCTACACAATTTTTAATCTCTTTTTGTCCTTGCTGTGGGAACTAAAAGGGATTAAAATGATGTGTTAGGACTAAAAGAGATTAAAAATGGTAAGTGTGGGACTAAAAGGGAATGTTTTAAGTACAAGTACTTAAAGGAAGTTTTTTTTTTTTTTTTTTTTTTTTTTGTAACTATAGCAACGAAATGAGTAATTAAACCTTTTTTGTTGTTGTAGTGATTTTATTCCATTAGGATTGAGGGAGTTTTCAGGTTATCCCAGGTTAGAAATGGGTTCTTTAGAGCTTTTAGGGAGGGAGACATGAAAATCAGAGAAAGAAAAGGAAAAAGAATGCTTTGGCAGAGTCCAGTGTTTACTGAATTTCAAAGATCTAAGGAGAGGGTTCTCCTTCCAAGGGTTTCCTTTTCATAAATGGTTTGCTAATGCTCAGTTCCCACATGATAACAAACAAAACTCCCACTCTTCTCCCGACATCCTATTCAAAGCTCCTATCTCTACAACTTCATCTGCTAACTATTCTATATGACTATCCTAAATAACCATTCCAGCATACCAGATTTCCATCTGTTGCTTCAGTATATGTGAAAGTGGACACGAGTTAAACTTATTTTATGCATTAGATTATCACTGGTGACATAATTATTTTCTCACTACTGTTTTGCAACTTATGTTCTTCCCTTCCTATATTAGGTTGCCCTCCATCTAAATGACACCCATCCGTCCCTTTCAATTGCTGAAATTATGCGAATATTAGTAGATGAAGAACATCTGGGCTGGAATAAAGCATGGGACATTGCATGCAAAGTTTTCTCTTTTACAACTCACACAGTTGTAGCTGAAGGACTAGAGAAAATCCCTGTTGATCTGCTTAGCAGCCTTCTCCCTCGTCATTTACAAGTATGTTCATCAAGACATTCTTTGAGTTTCTGTATTTTTTGTAGTATTTTACCTTACATATATATTTCACCAGCAAATTAAATGACAGCAAACAGGTATGTTTGATTCTTTTTTCACCTTTTATGTTTGGTTAAAGCATGGGAACATTTGACTGCATGGTCCACTTCTTTTTCTAGGGAGTTTTCCATGTTAAACCATAAATTTCAGTAATTTGGAATGGACATGTTGATGAATCTAAATTTTGTTTTGTTCTTGTTCTCATAAAAATACTTCCTTTTTTCTTAATTTTTTTATTGTAATATGATTATATTTACAAATATTTTAAATGCTCTTTCAGATTTTATATGAAATAAATTTTAATTTTATGGAGGAGTTGAAGAAAAAGATTGGTTTAGATTACAACCGTCTGTCCCGGATGTCAATTGTTGAAGAAGGTGCTGTAAAGGTATTCTAGAACAACTTGTCAATGATTAATCTGGTAAATTTGGTAGGCTACAATTTCTTTCTGCACGTGGTTATCTTTTGTATGCAAAATATTTTAAGTTATTCAATTTAACTATCAGATAACGTCTAGTGTTGTATATTAATTCTTAAAATAAAAACTTAATGAACGAGTGAAATCCAGTGGCTTGGTTACAAATATGATATTATACAAGGATTAAACTACCCACAAATCTGCTGTAACATGACTAGGCTGCCATATTCAGCCTTAGTGCTGGTCTGGAAAAAACTTGTTACTTATGGGACCACCATGAAATAAGGTTTGGACCAAAGTAGACAGCTGCTCCTGATTTGGACTTGCATTCATCAGGTACACTGCCCCGTTAGCATCACAAAATGCCTTTAATGAGAAGGACTGATCTAGAGATGAGGGAACAAACTGTAAATCACACTGTACGTACCTCTTTAACTACCTTAGGATCCATTTAACTGCAATCCAATGTGACTGCAGGGGATTTGCATTAAATTGGAAAGCCTTGTTGACTGCAAAACCTATATCGGTCTAGTGATGTTCACTTATTGTGTAGTCCACCATCCCCTGACCAGTACATAGGTGGATCCAGCAGCAAACTTCGACAATTTAAGCCAGTTGCCATTGGAGGGGAATAGACTTGGCTTCAAGCATATTGGTTTTGCTCAAAAGGTCCTTGCTATACTTGCTTTGAGTGAGCAAGAGGGTACCATCAGGTTGCCTTTAGACTTCGATGTGCTGAAAATAATCAAGATGGCCCAAGTCACCTATTGTGAGACTAAAAAAGAAGGAACTATGCTAACCAATTCTAAGTGTTAACAAGGAAATAAGGAAACTAATTCTAGAAGATAATCTTAGATATCTTCATATATTTTAACATGTAGCTTGGAGTCGATTGTTACCACCCTTATCCATTCCGCTTTGGTTGTGCCACTTCCTTAAGGCATTTTCAGTTAGTAGTCATTCTTACCTCGAGGTGCCCCACTTGTCTCTCTAAAAGTTGCGTTCATTAACTAGCTATACAGCTTTAATCCATGATTCATACCATCCTTAATATTTTCATATTTATAAACTCCTGAATGCACATAAAGTTTAGATTCAATTCAGCAACCATTTAGGCATTGAGTTAAAATGACTGCAGTGCATGTGAGTCCTGATTTAGATGGCATACAAATGAAGAGCATCTGTAAGAAATATGTGAGTTAGGAGAGGAGTTTTGTGGTAATCACGATCATACAATACAACTTAGGGATGTCTTTTTCCTTATAAGCTATTGCACTGCTTCTGTATTCTTGTGCACTGTGGGATAGTAATTCCGGCATATTGAAACATTGTTTCCAAATTCAAAGAAATTTGTAATTGCGGTGCTTCTTTTCTTGATATGTTATTCAAGGAAGGGTTTGTTTAATGTATAGTTTTTGTGATTATGTATTGCATTTCCAGAACATTCGGATGGCCAACTTGTCAATTGTTGGCTCCCATATTGTGAATGGTGTTTCAAAATTACATTTAGATACACTGAAAAGGACAACATTTAAGGTATGAATTAATTGTGCCAAATCACTTCACTGTTCTTATCACCTTGGCTGATTGTGAAATCATAAAGCAATAAATTACTGGTTTGACTTTGCAGGACTTCTATGAGCTGTGGCCTGAAAAATTTCAATTTAAGACAAATGGCGTAACCCAGGTAGAAAATCAGTTCCTATTAAGGTGTATATATATGCAACTGTTGTTCTCCTGCTATGAATGTATAGTTATATGAAATGACTCATGTGGCTTACTCTAGAATGGGGTTGTATATGTTGGAAAAGTTATCTTTCTATATATAGAATTGTTATCTGTGACTATAAAGGCTGTCAATACTCAATTGAAATACACAAATCTAGTTTTTGCTAAATGAAATTTTGTTACCTCCTTTGTGAGTACCATTGTCGGGAGACTTGTTTGTATCTTGATTACTTCTTAAATAGTGTTGTCCATTAACCAAGTAAGTTTAAGATGCTTCTCTTACAATTATTTGTTCATATTTCTCCGGAGTAAATTTTGTTTGTGGTTCTTGACAATTGCAACTATTCTTCATTAAAAAAATGTGTGATTATGTGTGCACTGTGCAACAACTAATAAGTCAATGAATTGATATTTTATCAGCGTCGGTGGATTGTGGTGAGCAATCCCAGTTTATGTGCTCTTATATCAAAGTGGTTAGGAACTGAAGCCTGGATACGTAATGCTGACCTTCTGACAGGATTGAGAGATCATGTTGACAATACTAATTTCCATCAAGAATGGAAAATGGTAATTTTTCAAGTTTTATCTTTTACTTATTATATGGCACAGCAGAATTCCAATACGATACGTCATCCATTCCACCACAGGAAAATCATCTTTTGAAATTGTTTGTCAACATCCCCATCTGTTTGCGATTTTTACTTGGAGAAACCCATGTTGATTCTGTGTCTACAGTACAGTTAGTTAACAACCCTTTGTCAGCTCAAATCCCACTTGCAGCTTGCACAAAACAATGAAGAAATATGCTATTGTTCGCCATCGTCTTGTTACTTATGCTGAGGGTGATTAGGTCTATGCTAACTTCGACCCAATAGGCAGCAATCTGTTGCCTGACAGATTAACCCGTAGTTGTCTCCTCGATCCTCTTGCCGTTTCCAGGTTCTCTCTCAAGGTGGGGAGGTTGCTTACAAGCTCCAATTGCCAAGTTCTGCCTGCTCTTACCTGGTCTTCCTTCTTTATCACTTAAATGATCTCTGAAGAGTGGCTCTGTTGTGAGTATCCTCCCTTCTGGATTGGAGATTGAAGAATCCGAAACCCCTTGTCCGGAGGCTGTGCTAGCCAACCCTGAAGGTAGGCATCAGGAAGCCACCTAATTGAATGGCTCATCCTTTGGAAGTCTTAACCAGTAGAGGAGGAAACCAGGGAGACAGCTGCTTCCATCCAGGAAAAATTCCCCTATTTCTGCCATTAAGGACAGGGCAGCTTCTATGCTATAGTGGGTCGAACTGATAGGAAATTAACTTCTAAGTGGATTAAGCGTTTTAAGGTGTATCCAGGAAGGCCCAAAACAGTAGGGGAGGGACCTACTAACCAATATATTTCTCTGAGGGGAGATACTGGAAGTTAGTTAGAAGAGTGGAAATGTTACAGAGGAGGAGATTTTGAATGGGAATTGGGAGAAAAGAGAACCTTTCTCTGTCTTAGGGGAGCATTTCTCTCATTACTCTTTTGTGCACTCTCTTCTGTTCTCCCTATTTCTTCCTACTTTGCAGGGGATTAATATCCAATACGCATCATATGATCTGCTTGATATCTCTTTCTATCCTTTTGATATTGTAGGTTAAAAAGGTCAATAAAATGAGGCTTGCTGAATACATTGAAGCAATGAGTGGTGTGAAGGTTTAAGTGACAGTTTTACCTGAACTTTTCTTTTCTTTTTCATTTCTACAATAGAAGTTATTTTTTCCTATGTATTTCACAATTGCAGGTCAGTTTGGATGCAATGTTTGATGTTCAGGTGAAGCGGATACATGAATACAAAAGACAATTGCTTAATATACTTGGAATAATCCATAGATATGATTGTCTCAAGGTAAATGTGTGTTCCCTTGGTGCTAGAGGATCTTATAAATAAATAAATAATAATTTCAAAGAGCCAAATATTTTTTTTCCGTTAAAATAAAAACATGTTTCTTTGGAATGAAAATCTTTTTTCACTATTTAATATGCTCTTTGTTCTTTCTGCACTTGAGCAAGAAATTTATTAGCTTATTAGCACCTACAATCTGATATTCTTTATGATTTAAATTCCTAAATTGCCTACATACAAACTGATCATACACTCATACATACTGATCATCACTTTCCACTTGGAGTTATACTGAGACGTCAACTATTTTATTTTTTCATTTATTCCTTACTTTCTTGCAGAATATGGACAAGAATGACCGGACGAAAGTTGTACCTCGCGTTTGCATAATTGGTGGGAAAGCCGCTCCTGGTTATGAAATTGCTAAGAAGATTATCAAGCTTTGTCATTCTGTGGCAGAAAAAATCAATAATGACACTGATATCGGAGATCTTCTGAAATTGGTAATTTTCTAGTTACTACAGTTCATTTGTGATTATTTTTTGTTATCCTTGTTCTTTCGTTTTGTTAGCCTTGTTCTTTCGTTTTGTTAGCATTTCTCTCTATATAGTACAACTCAAGATGGACCTGTTAAGTATACTGTATTTTTGTTGGAACATCTCTTGTTGATCCAGTCTCTTTATTATTTTTGTAGGTTTTCATCCCTGATTATAATGTCTCTGTTGCTGAATTGGTAATACCAGGGGCTGACCTTTCTCAACATTTAAGGTCTCCTAATTTAGCGTTCATTGTAGTTCCCTTTTTATTTTTTATTCTCATAATATATTAGCCTTCCGCCTCATTTCTCATTTTGATATTTGCCATGCTCACAATGATCAAGAACGAGTACTAATTTTCAAATAAAAGAGAGATGGAGAATGTTGCAGGACCACGTAGTGGGGATACTATACAGATAGAATAGCTATTTTGAAGGATGCATCTTTTGATGGGGTTGAATTTAATTTATAACCAGTATATTGCAGTCAGTTTGAGCAAGAACCTGTATAGTCCACCCATTGTTTCGAAACTGGGCATGGTCTTCATATTCTGTCTGATTTTTATGCATTTGATGTTTATTGATGACAACATGAGGAAACACAGAACAACATAGGGCAAGAAGTTGATTCAGCACTACTTTTTTATTTCTGCTCTGTTCTTTGGTGGTTGATACACACAGCACAAGCAATTTTAGAGTTGGAGCAGGGGGTTGTGCTGGGTATGAGTTAGATACGATATGAGCCCACTCGGGCTTGCTAGTTTCTTCCCATTGTTTTGATGCTTACAAGAAAAATATCTTCTATTTTTTGGCTTAAAGATATTTAGACATCCGCTTCCTCTTTTGTTTTATCATGTCTCATCATTTTTTAAACCAAGCACGGAACAAAGTATTTTTCTGCTATTCAATCCTTCATCATTTAGCAAATCCAACTGGCCTTCGAGGTTTTTGTAATATTGTATTAATATATTCACTCGCATACCAAATGACACATTAGGCTGTGTGCTAGCCAATCTTATTCTTACTCAATGTTGTGCAATTTACATTTTCCATAATTCACCCTGCCTCCCCTCCCATTTTTTCAAATTTAGTTGAGAATGCAATAAAATTTTCTTACATATTGACAGCAATAATTATCTTGTAGCACTGCAGGACATGAAGCTTCAGGAACTGGGAGCATGAAATTTTTGATGAATGGGTGTTTACTTTTAGCTACGGCAGATGGATCTACGATAGAAATAATTGAAGAAATAGGGTCAGATAACTTGGTGAGGGATAACATACATGATGTTTGCATATTTCTCAACATATTCAAATAGTCCTCTTAAGAAAATTAGGGAAGGTTCTTTAATTTAGGAATCAAGTTGCTTTGGCATATTTCCTAAGTTCTTTTTATCTATAATTTTCTGTCTGTAACTCTGCTTGGGAGATGTGCTGATCTGTAATCACCCTGCTTCGTAGAAGGGATAGAATATTGTAGTTGGCTTGACTGGACTCAGCCCTGGCTTCGTGATTGCCTGTCTAAAATTGCTCAAAGAGGAAAATAATTTCATGCTTGCGTTTTATGAATAATTGTAATATATCATAATAATGGAGGCTTTCTTTGATCATTTTTGGAGACTTAAGTTAATAACTCGTGTAACAGCATCAATTCAAAATGTTTACACTTGTTTCAGTTTCTCTTTGGTGCAAAAGTGCAAGAAGTTGCAGAACTGCGTGAAAAAGGATCTACTTTAAAAGTACCTCTACAATTTGCTCGCGTGTTAAGGTAAATAAATTGGTACATAACTTCCATCTTTAACATTGATATTAACAATTGCAGATAAAATTTCTGATCATGGTTCAATTGTTGTTTTGTTAACTATTAATATATTACTCTATGACTAAAATTATGCAATGTTACTCTTAATTGTTCGTTTTTTTCCGTATGCGTAACTGCTGTTAATATCATAATCATAACATCAGGATGGTTCGAGATGGATATTTTGGTCATAAAGAGTACTTCAAATCCTTATGTGACACGGTGGAAATCGGTAAAGATTTCTATCTCCTTGGCCCTGATTTTGGGAGTTACCTCGAGGCACAGGTACTTTCATTTTGCATTTTTTTTAGTATCCAAATCATTTATATTACCATCATTTTTTATTTAATATTAGAATTTAACCTTGATTAAATATGATAACAGGCTGCTGCAGATAAAGCATTTGTTGAACCAGAAAAGTGGATCAAGATGAGTATCCTTAGCGTTGCTGGTTCTGGGAGATTTAGCAGTGACAGGACCATTCAAGAGTATGCAGAGAGGACATGGAAAATTGATCCAAGCCGATGCCCTCTCTGATCACTGATGTACCACTAGACGAAGCTAACAATAATTAATAATTGGTGATCATCTGTGTTTATAGACTAAAGTGTTTATTACGTGTTTTAGTTTTATTTGGGAGGGGCCAAATGAAACCAGACATTGAAATTCCCTTTTATTTTATAACCAAAAACTCAAGAACGTAACTTTTCATGCGCCTTGATATTTTAAGTGTAGAAAGAAATGTCTTTTACTATACCATGTACCTGGTTGCTTCTTCCTGCAACTCATTACTTTTCTTCATGCACCTCCATAATTTAAATATATTCCATAATTGGAAAAATATCAAAATATATTTCTAAAATTTGTATTTTGGATTATATACTCTGAAATATATATTTTTTTATTCTAGATTGTTCAACTCAGATTTCAAAAATAAATTTTGTATTGTAAATTTATTTTGAATTGTATAACTTTTTTTTGCTATGCAATACACAATTTAAAATATAAACTTTTTTATTTTGGATTATATAATTTTGAATGCAATTTTTTTTATTATTTTGAATTGAACAATTCAAAATATGATAAGGCAAAGATGGGTGTGGTGAAAAGATGAAGAAAATGAAGAGATTAAAATTTTTACTTACCATAGAGGAAGAAAGTATGGAGATGCAGGTTGAAGCACCCCCATGTAGCTTGGAAATGAAAAATTGAAAATCCATGTCCTAGCTAGGATTGCTTTTGGATGTCGATCCAGCTGAACTAGATGACAAACATTCCAGAGCTGAGTTTCTTTAACCTTGAGTCATTAAATGCCTGCATTCCATTGTGATAATTATAAAATTAAGCATCAGTAAGTAGTTGTCAATTATATCTGTATCACAATTAACTACGATAAATCTAATTTTGAAAATATTATAATTTACAAAAGAATGTATATTATCTCACCATATATAGTAAGCGTAACTAATCTAAAATTATCTACTTTATTTGCACAATAGATATTTGTTCAAGAATATTTCACATTGATGGTTAAATAATAAAATATAAGAAAGTAGAAATATAATTAAATAATATATATATATATATATATATATATATATATATATATATATATAAAATATATTTTTTT
>Ga0123340_1005184_pt1 | contig 12395 bp, 2 predicted proteins | sample SirMexnodulemix_FD_89961 | JGI IMG/M metagenome (GOLD analysis project Ga0123340, IMG submission 89961) | Root nodule microbial communities of legume samples collected from Mexico - Siratro Mexico nodule mix | ecosystem: Host-associated > Plants > Roots > Nodule | place: Mexico: Nepantla... | reverse complement strand
ATTATTATATTATATTATATAATTAATTAATATTTATTTTTTTTAATATAAATATAAACATTGATAAATAATGATGCAAATTAATTATATAATAAATTATATTAAAGTTGTTGCTTCCCCTTCAAATCTTCATTGGTTTGTGAGAAAAGTGAGTCGCCAACTTTTTCTTATATTAATCTTAATTTTTAATTAATTTTTCTTGTATCAATTTTTATACTTTCTTCTTATTTCATTATTATTGATCTATTTTCATAAATCGGTTGTTTCATCCAAACAAAGTGTTAGTTTCATTATTATATTTTCAACACAAATCCAAAAGATATGTTGTACAATTGTTCAAACAAACAATCTATACCTTATTCTCGCAAAAAGCCTCCAAAACCATTTTGGTAAGAGCCAACAACATTTTGTTGTCACTCTAAGTATATTATGTCTATTAGAAACTTCCAATTACGGGACACTTCTTGGAAATTTATTCTAAAAAGTGTTTCGCTTCCATCTTTTATAAATTAGAACAGTTCATCACAAATGACTACTGCTAAAAGTTAATCCTAACTTTGTCATGGTAATATCAATTTTACACTACGCCTTCCAATATACCTACACATTATCTAAATGTGATTCTTGTTTGTTTAATTTGAATTGAAAATTTGCAAAACATAAATTAATACATTTCATTTTATTTAAATTGTTGTTTTGATAAGGTGTGACAAAAAATAAGCATACAATATAATTAATTTACTATAATATATATTATAAGGATCAACTTAAATAAATCTACTCCAAAAGTGTCTACCACATAAATAAAAAACAATAACATAGAAACCCACAAATGTAGCAGGTAGAAGATACGTAAAAAGACAAACAACATTTGCTCTTAGCTTTGGGATATGATAGAATCTTTGTTGTCATCAGCTTTGAGATCTTTTTTTAAGCTTTGTAGAGGTATGAGGAATTTCAATAACATTTCAACACAGTGCTACCTTTTCCCTATTAATCTTCTTCTTGATAAATGGTTTTATGTATTAGGTATCTGAGTGTGAGTCTAGGCATTGAGTACAAATGACAAAGTTGAGAAAAATATAAGAAATAAGACTCACAAACCCAATGCTTTAAGGTTTTGGGTTGAAAGTGACATCAATTTCTTGTTTGGGTTTGACTCATGTCTCATTGTTGTTTGATCTCCCTGATGGTTTTCCCCTTAATTTTTCCAATAAGTGATATCAAAGTTGATGGTTTGTGGCAGTGCTTGGCTCAAACACCGGGGCGATCTCAAAGAAAATGAGATATGAGTCAGGTCCATATAAAGAATTATCTCCACCTTCCCTCTTCCACATTGGTACACACCCTCGAGTGAAAGCATTTTTAAACATGAATACCTCACTTGTACCATCATTCACACACTTAGTAGAACACGCTTGCCTGAAACCTCTGTCTGGAAGACTTTCGATACAAGGATTAAATTGTACTGGTCTGAGCCAGTCACCGCTACAAACCACTGGCAAAACCATTGGTTCTGATACCACTTGTTGGGAAAATCGAGGGGGAAAACATCGGGAAATCAAACAACAATGAGACATGAGTCAGACCCACATAAGAAATTGACGTCACTTTCAACCCAAAACCTTAAAGCATTGGGTTTGTGGGTCTTCTTTCTTATATGTTGCTCAACTTTCTCATTTCTACTCAATGCAGGACTAGACTCACACTTGGATACCTAAACATCTCTTCCTCGAGTGAGAGTCTCTTTCACATTGGTACACTTTCCTTTGAGCAGAAACATTTTTAAGCATGAGTACCTCACAAACTATCCTTTTTAAAGTATCACCATCATAATGGGACATGCTTGCCTGAAAATTTGTCAGGAAGACTTTCGATACTAAGATTATACTGTAGTCATCTCCCAGTCACCGTGACGAACCATCGGCTTTGATACCACTTGCTAAAAAAATCGATGGGGAAGACATCAAAGAAATCTCAAACACAATGAAACATAAGCCAGACCCACACAAGAAATTGACTCCACCTTCAACCCAAAACCTTGGCATTGGGTTTGTGGGTCTTCTTTCTTATATGTTACTCAACTTTCTCGTTTCTACTCAATGTGGGACTAGACTCATACTTAAATACCTAACATTATATAGGCACTCAAAGAAGATATTCATTGAGAGGATGTGTATAACCATTGAGCAACTTTAAATTTTATGCATTTTTTCATTTGAGTTGTATTGCATTTCATGTGGCTTTGATTTGTGCTCCTTCTCTACACAACATCCTTAATAGTTGGCAATGCTCATCTTCCTAGGTAGCATAACCTTTTGAACCAATTCATGGTAAAAGTGAACACTGTATATGATAGATAATTGGATAGAGTTGAAATTGTCTTTGTGTCGAGAGGTTGGTGAAGAAAACAAGTTTAACTTTTTTCCCAAGAGATCATTTGACGTTAACTTTGGCTTCCACCTTTAATAGGTCTCTTTGGCAAGGAAGATAATGAACATTTTCTTGACTTAATTGGTCACTAAATTCAATCATTACTTCTATTTTATAGTTATTTAGCAACCGAAATCTAATTTGGTTACTATTTTGGTCACAATTAGCAATGATTTATTTGGTAGCTAAAAATTGGTATAGAAATAGTTTTTTTCTTATAGTGGTAGATTTTGATTTTCAAGTTGGCCTATCAACCCAACAAATTCATTGTTATTTTCAATTCATCAAGTCGCTCTATGTTCTTACTTATAATCCATTAATCCACTTTTTTTAATTAAAATTAAAAATAAAAAATAGTTTAAAAGATTAACTTTTTTATCTTAAATTAGTTGAAGAATACAAATATTTAATAATGTAAATATGTTAACTTAAATCATTAACATTTGTAAATTATTGTAATTATTAATTATTAAAGAGTTATTTAACTTGTAAAAGGAATAATTATTTTAATTTATCCAAATATATTGATTAATAAATTAAAAATTTTAGAAATATTTATATAATTAAACATTCTTTAATATATACATATATTAATAAAAAAATTAAAAATATAAAATTTTATAAAAGATATTTTTTTCAAAACTTGCAAACTAACATTTTAGTCTGTCAATTCATCTTTTTAATAAAGCGGGTCAATATTTTTACCTACTTTGTCATGATAGGTTAATCTCATTCCATGTTTTACGGAACAACAATGGATCGAGTTGAAACGAGTAAGATGACTCATTTTCCCATGTTTACAATAAATACATTGTATCTAAAGTCTAACAAACAATTTACCAAGAACCACCAATTTCTCCAACACATTAGCTCAAGGCCTTTCAACCTTTCACCCCTCAAATTTCATGCTAGGTTCACCAAGAAAAACATAGTTAGATTGCTTCTTCTACCAATCTGCAACATAACCCAACCAAGTGTCATCCTAAAAAGACCTAGAAAAACAACCAAGATCCCGCCACCCCTAAACACCTAGTTGCAACTTTCCCTAAAGTTCTTCCAAGAACTATCATGTAAACCTCCCCTAAATTCATAACAACCTTCCAAGAACCATCCCAACTCATCATAAGACTCCTACACCTTCAAACCAAGAGCCATCCGCAGATATAGACCACCTTTCCCAAACAAAAAAAAACCATCAACACTCACTTGTTTGTTGTGTTGCTCCTTTGAGGCTTGAAGTTGACGTTCCTTGATACCTTTGGAGCCTAAGTGGGTTCTCATCACGTGTCATCTCATAAACATACTATTTAATTCAATATTAATTGTCTCCACGGTTAAATGCAAATAAAGTTAAAAAAAAAAACTAATAATTATAACTCAATATTAGAAAAATTAAAATAAATATAAATTAAACATACAAGCAATGTTTTTGATTATATGTAAACTATTATTAGGATGACATGTTTAAGATAATTGCTATAAAAAATAATACATTTATTATAAAAATAATACCAACTTCTTGTTAAAATCCCTTTTCCTAAAACATACACTTTGTTGAAACCATCCAATCACGATTTATGATATTAATAAAATTTTCATGAAGAGCACATTGTAGACAAGCATAGTAGCTTTCTTTTAGCAATCAACGTTTGTCTCACATTCACTTCATTGCGAAGCTGTCACAAGCAGCTAAAACCCCAACAGAATAATGCCATGGCGTTCCCTATGGGCAGCCAGCAACAAAGAACAAGCCATACAAAACTTAATTAAGCATATCCTTCTCAGATGATCAACGCAAGGAGAATATCCACATAAACAAGTACCAATTTTCTCTCGTTCACATCCCCAAAACCTAGGAGTAAACGCCCTTGGCTGCATTAAACACTTTGAAACTTCTATAAACATTTGTCTTGTATATATATGGTGAGAGAAGATAATAAAGGGCAAGGTCAGTAGTGGGGGAAAAAGCAAGGAAGGTTTGTTAAGAATGGCACTGGAAGTGCTTGAAGCGCTTGATTCAGCGCGAACCCAATGGTACCACGTCACGGCCATAGTGATCGCAGGCATGGGGTTCTTCACCGATGCCTACGACCTTTTCTGCATCTCCACGGTTTCCAAACTTCTTGGACGCTTGTACTACTTCGACCCTAGCTCCCCGAAGCCGGGGAAGCTCCCAACCTCAGTCAACAACTTCGTCATCGGAGTCGCCCTCGTCGGAACCCTCACCGGCCAGCTAGTCTTCGGCTGGCTCGGCGACAAACTCGGCCGCAAGAAGGTCTACGGAATCACCCTCATCCTCATGGTTCTCTGCGCCATCGCCTCCGGTCTCTCCTTCGGCGCCTCCGCCAAATCCGTAATGGGAACGCTCTGTTTCTTTCGCTTCTGGCTCGGCTTCGGTATCGGCGGCGACTACCCCCTCTCCGCTACTATTATGTCAGAGTACGCCAACAAGAGGACACGTGGCGCGTTTATAGCCGCCGTGTTCGCCATGCAGGGCGTGGGAATCATCTTCGCGGGGCTTGTCTCCATGATTCTCTCCGGGCTTTTCAAATCCTATTACCATGCTCCGACGTATACCCAAGACCACGTCTTGTCCACGCAACCGGAGGGGGATCTTCTATGGCGGTTGGTTCTCATGATCGGTGCCGTTCCGGCGATGCTGACTTACTACTGGCGAATGAAGATGCCAGAAACGGGGCGTTACACTGCCATCATAGAAGGTAACGCAAAACAAGCTGCGGCGGATATGGCGAGGGTTTTGGACATTGAAATCCAAGCAGAGCAGGATAAGCTGGCCGAGTTCAACGCAGCGAATAACTACCCTTTGTGGTCGAACGAGTTCTTTCAGCGTCATGGTCGCCATTTGATCGGAACCATGAGCTGCTGGTTTCTTCTGGACATCGCGTTTTACAGCCAGAATCTAACGCAGAAGGATATTTTCCCTGCCATTGGACTCATAGACCAAGAAAAAGACATGAACGCCATCGGTGAAGTGTTCCAGACGTCACGTGCCATGTTCGTTATCGCTCTGCTCGGGACCTTCCCCGGTTACTGGTTCACCGTTTTCTTCATCGAGAAGCTGGGGCGCTACAAGATCCAACTCGTGGGCTTCTTCATGATGTCGTTCTTCATGTTTGTGATCGGTGTGAGGTACGATTACCTCAAGAACGAAGGCAAGGGCCTCTTCGCTCTTCTCTACGGGTTGACGTTCTTCTTCGCAAACTTCGGACCCAACAGCACCACCTTCGTGCTTCCCGCGGAGCTGTTTCCGACGCGCGTGAGGAGCACGTGCCATGCGCTGAGTGCGGCAGCGGGGAAGGCCGGGGCGCTGGTGGGGGCGTTCGGGATACAGAGCTTGACGGTGGGTGGCGAGGCGTACAAGATCAAGAAGGCGATGATTATTCTGGCGGTGACTAACATGTTAGGGTTCTTCTGCTCTTTCTTGGTTACTGAGACTAAGGGAAGATCGTTGGAGGAGATTTCCGGGGAGGATGGGAGAGAGAGTGAACTCACGCCAACGCCCAACAATGCTAGGGTTCAGGTGCCAAGGAGCGAGACCATGTGAACAAAAATGGATTCAATTGCATGTTGCTACACTCATGTTTATTACAGTGTGATAATAAAAACAATGGTAACCCATACTAATATCATAGCAATAATGGGGCCAAAATTTGTGTTTGGTTTCTCATGGTATACTATACATTCTACAAATAAGAGATTGGGTTCGTGTTTGTGCGATCAACACGGCTCGGGCTAGGATTCAATCGTGCATGAATGTTGTTAATATATTTTGTATTAATCTATTACAAGGAGTATCATTGTTAGTAAAAAGTGCACGTTATATATCACTGTTAATCTTGCAATTGCTTTAAATAGTGAGGCATCAAACAAAAATTGCATTTATAATTGCTATTATAAGTATGGCATTATTTAATTTAGGATGCCAAATTAAGAAATTTTATTATGCTTAACATATTATTGTTATAATTTGATTATTATTTGAAGTTTAATATTATTTCATCATTTATAAACACTCACCTTTTTCTATAAGGTTATCTGGATTCCAATATTTTAATCTTCATTAAGCTTGAGGATCCTTCTATCAAACTATGAGATGTGCTCTATCATCTCATTAGCATGTTTATTACGGTCCAACCTCTACTCTCTTGATTTAGAGAAATGTTCTTGTTTTGAGAAGCATTTTGGCATCATATCTCCTCTCTTCTCTTATTCTACTTCAAACTTGATATATTTTTATATATCTTGAACAAGGTAGTTGTTACGAGATCATATATAGTCATTCAACATCTTTAGCTTGTATGCATGTCTCTTCTGCATCTAACAAACTTTAATATGATTCTTGCATTTAATACATCTTTGATTTTTGCTCCTTTCTCTTCATAGCATCCGTGATAATTGACATTGCTTATCTTTCTATGTAGTATAACATTTTACACTAATTCATAATTGACGTATATTGTACATGGTAGATAGTTAGGTCAGAATTGAAAAGTTCTCGATGACATGAATGAACAACTTTAGCTCGTCATGAGAGATCTTTGATATTTGTTTTATATTTGATTTTGAATGAATCATTTTGACAAACAGACATTCACTTCAAACATAGAGTAAGTATATGGCTATTTATTTATGTACAAGGTTTTCTTACTTTATGTGTATTATCTGATGTTTAGTGCACTTTTGATTTGTTCTTTTGTGTGCTTTATCAGACTTTGAGAAATAGTGTTGTATCATTTGTCATACAAAACACTTGTATTTTACATGATCAATTATTTTTATAAAATTGTTATCTTACACTACGAAATGTGGTCATGTTTTATACCTAATTATTTTGAAACATTAGTTAAAACCTTACGGTATTGAAATTTTGCCTGAACAACCTTCCCATTTTTTGTGGTGCTTGAAACACTCAATTAAAACATGAATATGTACAAAAAGGTCTATTGATCACATTTTCACAAACATTTTTAACTCCATACATAAAGTATATGTTTGGTGCAAGTTTGATGGGTTATCAAACTATTGAATCTAGTATGATTTCTGATTAGTCAGACTATATCAGGAGATATAATATTTTTTTTCAAATGGTTATATAATCGGTATACATTACATCAAGACATAGAGTTTCTAAAACAACTAAAGATCTTGTTTTGCTTATAAGGAATGTTAGACTTGATATCTCAGTTTGTTACAATGTAAGCATAAGAAAAATCAATAAATGTATAGTCTGATCACTTTTCCTTATCTTGCTCCTTTGTAGCTTGCTCATATTGAACTTAAGCTATATGTGATCTTCAATATGCTCCCCCTCAAATTATGTATCTCCCCATCAATTTTCCTGATAAGCTTTGCTTCCATGCCAAGTTTTCATCTTTACTTTTCTCCTCCTTTTTAAGCAACATTAATAAGGGGTGGACCAACTCTTCAATCAACCTCCTCAATTTCTTTATCGTTTAATGTTAGTACCATTAGATTAGATGAGATTGTTAGTAGCAATGTCTTAGGTCCAAGTCCTATCAGGAATGCAATCATAACATTTCACATCACATCTTTTCTAAAAGTCTATTTACAAGCCTTTAGTGCATAGTGTCAATACATTGATTGCTTCCAAGGCAACTTTTAAGTTTCGGTTCTTATTAAGGATAATAGAAACTTGTTGTGTCACCTTGGGATAAAAAACAATTGAGCATCTTGGCATCTCCACAATGAAGGCATGTTGAATTCGGTAAGCACACAAATATAATTTATTTATCTTGCTTACCTGGTACTTAGTCTGAGGATATTCAAATCAACGTAGGGGACACATAGTAGCATATGGGGATGAATGTGTGACTTCTATTCCGAAGAGAGTCCAAATGTGTTAACAAACAATGCATAAAATCATTGCACTCATTTAAGCCGTTCAAAAAACATGTATTCATCTGAGATCACAAGCATACCAATTTTCTTCTTTCTTTTCAAGCAAGATTTCCCATCTCAATCGTGTTGGTCTGATAGGTGATCTCTCGCTAGTCTATGAGAATGACATCTTCTTCATCGATGCCTACCTTTTCTTTTCCTGTATACATGGAAAAGGGTATACAAGTATAGGGTTTATCTAGTTGGAGGTAGATCTTTGTTCTATCAATGATGGTTGAGTGTGTAGCTTCAAAGCCAAAAGTCATGCTTGATGCACATTTTTTATACGTCTAGGGCCTTGATGTGTTCGTATTTTTCTTCCATCATAATTGAAGCATCATTTTTAGTTCAAATAAGTCAACATGATCCTTCCATTCATTGAATTCTTCGCTATTCTCCACATAAACGAGATCAAGTTTCAATAGTGGATGCATGTAATAAGGCTTGTTGTGTTGGAGAATGACGATACAAATCTTTTCAGAAGAAATTAGTACTTCGTAATCTATAGAGATTCTTTGACTAACTTGTAGTTAGGATTATGGAATATGGGTAGTCATTCTTCTATAAAGGGAAGAGTTTTCCATGACACATCATATGTAACATTATTGTCGTCTTAAAAAATATATTCGATCAACACATAATCTGAGTGTATTTTTGTCTAGAAAAAAAGTTTACTCACACTACAAAAAAAACAAAAATTACCGACCAGACAATTCTATCGAAAACATCCAAAATCCATCGGTAAATTGATTGTATATAAATTTACTGATAGATTTATAAGTCTGTCGGTAATTACTGACAGATTTTTGAGTCCGTCTGTAATTACCGATAGATTTAGAGTAAATTCGTCGGTAAATCCATCGATAAATTTAGCGACGCATGATATCTGTTGATAAAATCATCGATAATGATATTTTACCGACGGATAAAGTTCTGTCGATAAAATTTCGTTGGTAATTTAACTTTTTCTTGTGTCAATAATGGATAGAGCAATTAAAACTTTTACATCAATTATCTCTAACATTGCATTTTCTTCGAGGGTTCGAATGTACACGACTACAGAAAAGCAAGATGACTTTTGTTTGGTTTAGCTGATTTGCGCTGATTTAGAAGCGCGGAAAGGAGGGAGAGAGCGAGAGTATCATCTGCGCTACACTGCGAAGAAGATGAGGGAAAGCCACACTGGCATATTTGAAAATACACTTCTACCCTTCCATGTGATACAATAGTATCCCATACAACACCTTTCACAGAGATTTCCAGCACCTTTGCCAGAGATTCTTCTGAGACTTGGCAGAAGAATCTTGACCGCGTTTAATGGTGGTTGATTGCGTTTGATGATGGTGGTTGAGGGATTTGCATTATAAAGGGAGGGAGGTTGGAGAAAGAGGGGTCACTAGTGAGTCTTCTTCTTCCTTGTAGTTGTGCTCTTGTATCGTCTTTTTTGTGAGCTCATTGTTAGAAGTGTGTGGTGGGTGATAAAGGCGGTGACTTGGTGTGTTGTGGGAGAATTTTGTGGTGCCAAGAGAACGTGGCAGTAGAGGTCGGCGGTGAATGATTTCGTGGGACTTCCGGTGAGATTCAAACTTCATAATCGATTATGTGGAAAGTATAATTGATTATACTTATATTTTTGCAAGCATAATCGATTATCCTGATACCATAATCGATTATGCCTAAAATTTTATACATATAATCGATTATCTTACTCCATAATCGATTATCGGTGTTCCTTGTTGATATTTATTGATATTTGGCCCGTCAGTGATGCTTTTTTTCTTGTTTTGGGGTTGATGGTGCTCTTCATTTATGTTTATGACATGTAGGTGTTGGAAAGCTTCATCAGTTGTTGTTCTTGAGTTTCTAGTGTATAAAATGGGTTTAGGCTGAGTTCAAGAGGGGGGTGAATTGAACTGTTGAAAACTTTTCTCAAATACTAGAAAGTATGAAAGATTTAAATGAAGATTCTTTATCAATTCACTGACCGATGAAATTCAGAATTACACAGCAAAGAATCAGTATATTCAAGAATAGTATCAATTAATCAAATAGATTTTATGGAACAAGGATTGACACAATGCAGTTTATTGGAATAACTAATTCAGATTTCAATCAATGTATTCTCAGAAAAGCAGTAAATACTATTGACTAATCAATATTAGAGCCTAAAGCAGAAGCAATCAGTAGATTAAAGAAAAATAATTCTAGAAGTAGAGAATAACAATAATTGTAATAGAACACAAATAAGGGAAACCAGATCAATAATTAGATAAAGAACAGTTCAAGAAACCACTACTAAATTAAAAAACGTATGTTTTTTAGAAGTTCTATTATCAACCAGTGATATCCGAAAATATTTAGCACAACAACTTGACAAATAACACGATTAGTCAATTATATAGATGATCTAACAAGTTTAGACACACAGTAATATTAGTACAGTTATCAATCAGTAAGCGCAATGAACAACTTATTGAACGTGCGAAAGTAAAAACTCAAATGCTTTCAAGAAGAGAGAAAGAAAGATCAAGAACACAAGATTTTATCATGGTTCACCCTTCCTCAAGGGCTACATCCAGTCCTTTGCAAACTAGCAAAGATTTCCACTAACAGATCACCAAGATCAGTTTTACACACTACAATACTACTCCCTGTAGTACACACTGCTCTCTGCAGTACACACTACTGAAACCTACAGTAGGTGTAAAATCAATGCAGAAAATCTCTGCAAACAACCTGTTACAATTACAACCTTCTATAACTTGTAACCTTCAGTTACAGTAAATGTATCAAGAATACAAACAATACACAGTAATTCCACTCAACAGATTATACAAATGTGTTAAGAACAAAGTGGAACACTTAGCTCTAATTCAATATCACAGTTTACAGCAGATAAATTCAGTAGTAAAGCTTCAAGAACAATTTTCTTGTTGAAAAACAAGTGCTCAATTGATTACAAGGTTTGCACACATTTTTCTCTGAAGAGATTCACAAAAATTCGCTCAATATATTTCCTGTACTTGTTGTTATTTGAAAAACATGTGCATGTCCCTTTATATAGAAAACTGTTATTTTTTGACCGTTAAGACTTCAATGATTGAGTCACCATTCAATCAATTGACAACATCTTGTTGCTTAATAGTAAATATATCAGGTTCAGATTTTGAAAACAGTTTACTAATTAGTTATCTGAATTTGATTAACAAAATGTGATTTGCTTTACTCTTAAAATCTTTTGAAAAATATTATTAAGCAAATTTATTTTTGGAGCTTACCTTTGAATAATCAATCATGCAATCGTATGATTTTAAATCAGAAACACAATTCACAACAACACACCCCTCCTAGTATAGGACCAAACTCTCTCAAGCTCTTCAAGTCCTCATGCACTTCATGTTGTAGCTAGGATCCATTGTAGACTTCACTCTTGTGTTGATTTCATCAAATCATATTCAGCAGCTATTGGTGCTAACATCTCGTGGTTTGGTTGGTGGTGGAAAGCTTTGTTTTTCTGGTAACATCATAGTGTCTTTTCGGATCATTGTTGGTATATGGATCAGTGGGTTGGGTTGAGTATTTGTTGTTTAGGTTTGTGTGATGGGTTCTGTTGATTTGGTTTGCATAAGTACACTATGATCTTGTTAGTGTTTGCCATTGTTGTCTCTTGTTGTTGATCTAGTGTAGTCGGAGCTTGAATATCAAAGGTTAGTGATAAATATGTATAAAATGTGATTTATTTCATTTTGTTTTTCATAATTAATTGATATGTATCTCTTTATATGTGGTTTATTTAAAAATTAGGTTAATATTATTTAAGAATTATAGTAAATGATTCATTAGGATAAAAATTATATTTAATATTTTATAATTTTTATTAATTTATTTATTCAAAATAATACAAGATATTTATTATGATTTGAATAAATAGTAAAGATTTAATTATTTAAGAATTGTTTTTATTTAGAAATGTTTTGAATTGAAAGATTTAGTTAATTAGTTATATTATTTATATACGTTTTCTTAAAATATAATGAGTATTT
>Ga0123340_1005179_pt1 | contig 12402 bp, 8 predicted proteins | sample SirMexnodulemix_FD_89961 | JGI IMG/M metagenome (GOLD analysis project Ga0123340, IMG submission 89961) | Root nodule microbial communities of legume samples collected from Mexico - Siratro Mexico nodule mix | ecosystem: Host-associated > Plants > Roots > Nodule | place: Mexico: Nepantla... | reverse complement strand
TCTTTATAAACTTTTTTATTTTAATATTAAAATATTTATACCTTACCACTTCTATTCTTAATAATCTTTTAAATCCTTACACACAAAATAATTTAATAAATATTTAAATGCAAGAACCCCGTGTTAATAAACTAAATTATGGGTTTAACCTATTTGAAAATAAGAAAAATAAAACCAAAATAATGTTTATGGAATTAAGGGTGATGATATATAGTAAATATAGATATGGAATTATGGGTTTATTTATTTTAACTTATTATATTAGTGCGTAAATAATTTTCTCCATTTTTTCATACGAACTTTATTCCACTAATGCTTACGCAATACTTCAACTCCCACCCAGCAGCACCAGAATAAAAAAAGTATCCCAACATCCCAAGTTTTGAATCCTTGTTTTCAGGGATTCCTCCAAGAGTTGTACAAATATTTAAAAAGAAGGGTAACCCCATGTTTGCCCTAGGTGTCCAATCACAAAATCATCATGTCTTCATATATTAAGAATTAATCAATCTTAACAAATTTATGCTAAATTCAATTCTTCGTAAATATGATATTATTTTATTTTTAAATTTATTAAATAAATCAATAAATATACACCTATGTATGTTTGGTTTGATTTTGGTTATACTTTTTATTTTAAATTATTAAAATACTTTTAATTTATTTAATACTTCAATTAAAATTTCTAAAATTGTAATTTTTTTCTTATTATTTAACATCAAAGGATAAAAAAGTATATATTTTTTAATATTAAATTCTTAATAATATCATTTTATTTTTATAAAAAATATTTAATAGATATTTAAAGGAGAATATATTTATATATAAATATATCTGTTACCTTACAAAGATATAATAAATATAAAGTTTTGTTACCTTCCTAAAACATAATAAATATAAATTTTTATATTGAAAATAAATATAGTTAATCCAACGCGCTCCACCCTGTTTCCATTACTGAAAAAAACTTTAAATCAATTTATATTTTTTCAAAAGAATAACAAAAAAGAAGCACAAAATAAATTGGAATGATTGGTTGAACTACATAGGGTGGGAAAAACTTCTTAAAAATTAGGGACCCCTAAACTATAATAATGTAGACTATCCTATAGAATACTAATTTACTAATAAAATATAATAAATTACATTTTTAATGCTTTGAATTTCCTTTAATGTTGTATAAACTAAGAAATATCTCTAATATATCATAATGTTGTCTCTTAAGAAAGTGGATAATAAGTATATTTTTTAGAACTTTTAGAACAAAATAACATAACCTCTTCATAAGTATTCATTGGAAAAATGGAATAAAAAGAAAAGAACTTTTTTTAAAAATCTATTATCAACATGTATATAAATTATAAATAAACTTTTAGAGAAGTTACTGTGAGAGAGATTGGAACTTCTATAAATTAATGACACATAACTATGATTTCATATTTTCTTGTAATTTTCATTTTGTATAAATACTATAAGAAAAGTTTATTCACATTGAAGAAACTTGAATTGAAATTATGAAGAGAACTTGAACTAGTTTCTGTTGTTCCTTACATTAATTTGATGAGTGGTAAAGTTTCATTTGATGAGTACTTGACATAAGGTTTTGAAGTTCATTCCTCAAAGTACAAAGCTAGTGAGAGTTAAGAGTTAGAGATAGAGAGATGAGAGTGAGATCCCTTTTTCAAGTTGCATGAAAATGCACAAACCCAGTAAAAGAGAGTTCAAGTGGACACTTTTTTACACTTAAAGAGGCTCATATAACTACCTTTTCTCATTCATTTTGGCCTTTTATGTTTGTCCATGCTCCCTTCACCCATTTTCCATTTCTCTCTCTCTTCCCCTGCCCCCATACAACATACCAAACTAAAATTTTGGAATCTAAGGGTTTCAGCAGTTGTTTTTTTGGACCAATGGTTGAAAGGGTTTGAACACACCAAAGCAAGAGGGAGTGGGAGAGAGAGTCTCAATAATAGTACCAAAGTTCTTAAAGATCATATAATTCATATTAATTTAATATTTTTCTTAGTTTTACCTAAGAAAAAAGGTACATATAAGTTGTCATAGTTTTGATAGAAGGAGTACTTGTACACTAAAAGTATTGAAAATCTTTTCCACACACACCCCATAGAGAGCAGTTTCTGTTGTCTGCCTTTAAATAGAGCAAGTTTCTCTAAGCCCGCCAAGTTAGGAATCAGATAGTCCTTCCCTTTTGCTCTTTCTTTCTTTCTTTTCTTCTCTTTTCTCTCTCTCTCTTTCTTCTTCTTCTTCTTCTTATATCATCTTTGTGTGATCAATGCCACAATGTTGCTGAAACATTCTCACCCTCTTATTGCCTTCACTTGCCATGGAAAGTACTCATAAGAGGGGTGAAGATATGGGGGTCGGTGGTGTTGTGAGTTGTAGAAGGTTGCTTCTTGGAGCCTTGCTATCTTTAGGAGTCATCTGGTTTATGTTCCTTGCCATCTCAGAGAACCGTCAAACAAAAAGAACAGTGGTAGTTCCAATGAGTGTTATCTCCAAGCATTTGAAGTTGGTCAGCATGCAGAGGCATGGCTTGCATTCAAATTCTAGACTCTTCATAGTGAGCAAGAGAAGAGTGCCAAATGGACCTGATCCAATACACAACAGGTACACACATTTATGATCTGTGAAATGCTTTATGATGATGCTTTTGTTCATGTAATTTGCATGGCTTACCACATTAAAATCAAGAAAAGAAATTGTGGGGTGTTAAGTGTTTTGGTAAAGCTGCTAGATCATAGGCTTTGTAATAACAGTGTGTTTGCTTTTACATTTTTCTCAAGAACCTACATGCCCTATGATTAGAAGCAATTAATTGCTTGCATTCATCTTAGTTATTTGATGTGAAATTGAAGGATGACATGCATGCTTAATGCATCTCCAAACACATGCTTGGAAAAACATGAAACATGTGTTCAGAGATACATTAATTGGACATGTTAAATCATGAAAATGAACTAAGAGACAACAAATAGTTACTCTTGATTGGACATGTTATGTAACATGAAACCAAACACATTGCATGAACATGAGACAGAAACAAAAACCTTAAACACCATGATTTGGTGTAGCAGTCTGTTTTTCACATGTTCAAAGGAAGTTAAATCAAGAACACAGACAATGTTGAAGTTAATCCATTTGATTAGATTCATTAGGCATTTAGCTAAAGGGGAGGTAGAGCATGATGGACTCATACTTGATAATTTTTCACTCTTTATCAAAAGCTCCTTTAACTAACAATCTTTCTCTTATTTTCATGAGAAACCAAAAAAAGACATCGGGTGAAGAACTGTACCACTTTAGTTATTGGAGGAAAAAAGAATTCGGTGGCTCCTTTTCCTTTCTATGGAAAGCTTGATTAATTTATTGGAGGATCATGAACTACTTTTAACCTCATTTGAATTCAACAATCCAATTCATGTCTTATTTGAAAGCAGAATTTTGCTTCCTATTGATGATGTCATTGTTAATTGTTCTGAGGACCCATTATGCTGATCATCACACTATTGCACTGTGCACTGCACAATTCTGCCGTACCATGGAATTTCATGTCATTTCATTTCCATTTACATCGTTTGCCTCACCTCTTTGTCTCTCTCATATTCTGAATATATTTGTGTAATTATTGTGTATGTATGGATGAATTATTCAGAAGAGCAGTGAAAACTAGACAGCCACCTACACAAGCCTGAGCATTGCATTGTGAAGTTCCACAGCAAGTTTGAGGACAAAAATCATAGAAGAATTTTTGCTATTCTCTTGTGGAAGAAGAATTCGGAGTGTGTTCTATAACATAGTGTCGTTACTTGTTACATAGTATGATTGCAAGTGCTTTTGGAGGTTACAAGTGTGATCCTTAATGTTCTCTATTTTTTCTTTTCTTCTCTTTGAAATGTACCCTTTGATGGTGTTGTAAATCCATGCCTTAGGAAATGAAGTAACCAAATTTTGGATGCAATCCAATCATGTGCTTATATGTGAATTAGTGAATGTTTTCCTCATCATTCTTATCCAAAAAATTACACGTGAGAACCTCAAGAAAGACTACCCTTTTGAAGGCTACACATTACTTTTCCCTTATTTATGAAAAAATAAACTTTTTCCCTACTCAAATCGAGAGAGGTTTTTTAGATTTATGGATATATAGGAATATGTTGTGGAGGAAAAAAACAAGACAAAACATTCCAATTTTTGGATTATTTGGAGCAGCACACAGGAAGAAAGGCCAAGTCTCCATGCATCATATTATTAGCCTTAAATATTTTAAGTAATCTTTGGGAATTCCTTTTATGGTGGCACCCTCTTTCAAGTGCCTTGTGTTCAACAAAGCACTTTCCTTAATTTAAAGTTCATACATATAAACAATTCCTTTTCATTTCCCTTTTACCTTGATCAATGCATCAAAATAAACATGGGTTCTCTTTGCCCTGCCATGTGGACCTATAGTGATGCCACTTAGTTACTATTTAAGATGACAGAAAATAAAACATATATATATATATATGTAACTGCTAGCTCAATTATAGGGACTCTAGAATAGCCTCAAATATAGGAAGGTTCCTACTACAACATTTATCAATAGTGCCTTTATAATATGCTTTTGTTGGTTGAACTACTCAACTTTTTCCAAATCCTAGAGAAATGGTTTTTATAGTTTTTTCATTGATATTACTATTATGGATTATAGATTAATGGATTGAGGAGATTTTGCAAATTCTGGTATGCCACTAAAGCCAAATCAGCAAAGGAGCAATCCCTGGCTACTGCTTTTTCTTTATCTTTGCTTTTTCTTTCTGGTCTGATTTTCTATAGATTCGAGAAGGATGTGACTTGGTCCAAAGTAACTGAGATTCAAATTATGAATCTGTTTCATTTTTCTTCCTCCATTGCATGGGAGACAGATTCTCACCCCTGCCAGTTTTTGTTTCTCTTTTCTGAATATATTGGCAGATGCAAAACCAGATGAGTCTGCTCAATTGGATCACATTCTGTCCTACATGTCTTTCTTTACAATTATCAACACCATGTGGATCTCTAAGGAGGGTCCCACTTTCTCCCTTCTCTATATTCTACTTCTTATTTTGTGCAACTTAGAGCACATGCGACCCTGCACTTAACATCACGATCTTAAATTACAATTATATAAAAAAGATAGCATCTCTTTTTAATAGTTATAATTGAGTGTGAATCTTATTTTATAAGTCAGTTTTATAAGATTGAGTTAGGTTTAAAGTTCACTTCTTAATATGGTATCAGAGTCTATCCTAACAATATTATTGGACTTATCGGATCATCCGTTATCAGGTCGCTATCAGACCATCCTTATATATAAGTTTCACACTAAGTTGAGGAGTCTCAGCGTGAAAAGGGTATGTTGGAGATCCTGACTAGAAACGGAACCTTTCAATAATTTATAAATACATGCGAACCTCACCTTATAAGGTTGGGTTAAATTTAAAATCTACTTCTTAATAAACTATCAACATAGTATAATTAGTATCTAATTGTGCCTCTTGAAAACATGTAGTGGCAGATTTTATTTTTAAAATTGGATGAATGAAAAAGTATTAACTTTTAAATGGGTGTTTATTTTGAGTATTTTCTGATTTCACTTCCATAGAAAATAAAAATCTTTGATTGAAACTTAACGAGGACCCTTCAATTGTTTGTTTATTTGAAGTGAAATTTTCATATTGCTCCCCAATAATACGCAACATAAGGTTCAAAGTCATTGATTTAATCATCTTGTTCAAGACATTGCTTCGCTTGATTGCAATGATCCACACAAGGTGCCATCACCCTTTTACTTTTCTATGCTATGAACATTGACTCAATAATTTTCATTTTTTTAATTGGAGAATTTAGACAAAGAAAATTCCTCCACACCAAGTATGTCTCTTGACCAGACACAGAAGTGATGGCTAAGAACACAAATGTGTCTTACCATTTATATTTATGCTATAACATAAATATAAATTTAAGAAGAAAAAAAGTGAATTAATTTGTTATAGTTAAACAAAAAAATTTGAATATATCAAATTACAAAACCTATAATCTACGAAAAAATTGGATTAGATTGAATAGATTCATAGTTTGTCCCGTAACGTGAGTGAGATTAGTTAAATCAGATAGTTGAACTGCTACATTCTTAAACAGAGAAAAAGTTACGTAAGACTATAAACTATAGTTTTTTTTTTATTGATAAACACTCTTTCCAATAACCACATAGAAATTCTTGTATATATTTTCTATAAAAGGTTTTAATGTATTAATTTATAAAGAACTCATATCTAAAATTTCTTTAATGTTATCAAGGGAACAAATTACGTGTCTATACAAGTGGTTGGCGGCTTGTTTTTATCTTATTTTAATTAATTTCTTGGTCAAAAGTCTTCAAATGTCATATATTTTTAATAAATAGTTATCTCAGCTATCAAACAAATATAACTTGAATCCACGACATAAGTTGTACTTTCAAATGTTTCTTATTTTTCCATAAAAAAGTGTTTTCACAACGCGTTACAGAGCAATTCTTTCTATAAATTTGTTGGACTGATCCCACAGTTACAATTTCCGTGTAGCAAAATAAATGAACAATCCAATTATCACACATTCCAACACAAGTTACTAACGGATAATAACTTTAATTAAGTGCTTATTCATCAATATATTATAAAATTCACTGCAATGTAACCTCAAATAAGATCCACAAAACATGAACTCTTTGGAATGCCCACCAAGGACTAATTTTATTTATACAGAAATTAAATGCTTCAAACTTTCCAAATCAATTAGATGCAGATGAACATAAAGAGATGTCTTTACAGAGCAGAAGTAGATGTCCAAAGTTTTGGTGTTGAGGAGAAGTATATATATTTTGAGGATTGAAATCCGAGGTATATTCCAAACATCTTGGACCATTAGAGACATTGCATTTGGATACAACAAACACTGAAACAAATAGATCTCATAAACTCTATCCTACCACAAAGTTTATTATATCATACAATACAACTATACCTGATTCATGATTAGAGGGTCACTCATGGAGGAAATGCTCAAACCATAAACATTAGCACCATCTCACAACTCTCCACTATCATATACCAATTCAGTGAGAACAATCTCATCATCAAGAACCACTACGCTGCCTCGTTTTCTGGCTTACCAAAGATCAAGGGAAAGTCATCATCATGTTCAAAGAAGCTCTGGTCTTTGGATAACCCCTTCAAGGAATGATAAACCTGGTACATGGACCACCTATCCTTGGGGCGAGAAACCACACAATTCAAAGCAATTTTCAGAAACTGCAGAATCTCCTCATCATGGCCTCTTCCACATATGGCTTTGTCAATGCAATCCTTGATCCTTCCCAAACTAGAATGCATGTTCACCCAATCCACCAAGCTACCCTTGAACTCTTCCTCCCCATTGCTCACATCAAGTGGCTTTTGGCCTGTCACCAACTCCAAAAGCAAAACACCAAAACCATACACATCCCCTTTCAATGAAGCAACCAAAGTGCTTGGATACTCAGGAGCAATGTAACCAATCTCCCCCAAATCTCCATTCACAAAACTACCATTTGAGTCTGATGCCATGAGCCTTGCTAGTCCAAAATCCATCAACCGAGCATCAAACTCCTCATCAACAAGAATCACATTGGAGCAAATGTTCTGCTGTATAATGGGAGGGTGGCAGCCATGGTGAAGCCATGCAAGCCCCCTGGCAGCTCCTAATCCAATCCTAAACCTCATCAACCAATCCAACACCCCACCATTCTTGTGCAACAAGGAATACAAAGTTCCATTAGACATGTGCTTGTAAACCAACAACTTCTCCTCCTCCACCACACAGTACCCCAGCAGAGGAGCCAAATTGGGGTGCCTAACCTGCCCCAACCGGTTCATCTCCATCCCAAACTGCTTCTCCCCAATCCTACAGGCACTCAACCTCTTCACTGCAAGCGTGGAACCATCTGGGAGATCAGCCTTGTACGTTGTTCCGGTTCTTGTCGCAAACAGAACATTCTCCCCACTGAAATTATTGGTAGCAGCCATCAAATCCCCCAACTTCACCTTCACAATAGGCTTCTGAAAGAGACTAACTTGCACAAGCTTGTACCCTCTTAACCTCAAAGCCCAATCACCAGCAGCACCAACGCTAGAACCACCAACCCCATACCCCTTCTTATTCTTCCCACTCAAATGGTACCACCACCACAGACCAAAAGCCAGCAACAAGGAAGCAGCAGCACCAAACACCCCAGCAGCAATAATAATAGCAAGATTCTTCTTGCTCATCCCACCACACTTGGATCCAAGGGGAGCCCCACATAACCCACTATTCCCCTCAAAACCCGTCCTTTCAAAATCACGGAAAAACTCAGGAATCCTCCCACTAAGCCTATTATTGGCCACAGAAAACTTCTTGAGCCTACTCAAACTCCCCAACTCAAAGGGAATTGACCCAGAAAGCTGATTATCCGACAACATCAACTCATTCAAATATGAACAATTCACAAGTGTGGGAGGAATAGACCCAGAGAGTTGATTACCAGACAAATCCAGAGCAACCAAAAACGGCATCCAACTACAGATCTCGTGCGGGATCTCGGAGGAGAAAGAGTTTGAAGCAAGATTCAACCTTTGCAGATTCTTCCCACAGTACTTCAAAGCCTCGGGGATCCGACCCGAAAGCTTGAAATCTTCGAAGTCCAAACTCAAGACCCGGTTCTCCCTTTGGTTCCAGCAAGTCACTCCCACGAAGTCGCAGATGAAACCCACGGTGGTGTTCTCGAACCCCCACGTGGCGAGGTGGCCCTGTGGATCCAAAACAGCTTCTTTGATGCCACGGAGACATCTAACGTCGTCCTCGCCCTGCGAGGAACCAAGGAACACGTGAAACCCCAAAAGGGTCAGCAGAAGGAACGAAGAGGAAAACGTGTTGCTCCGATCCATGGAGGCGAAACAGGTGGTGGGGTGGGCGAAAGGTTTGATTTTTATGGTGGGGTTTTGGTCTAAGGGTGTTGGGAGGGTGCCATTGACTTGTGGGGTGTGAGAAAATGCAGAGATAAAAAGTGCAGAGGGAGTTAAAAGGGTGGAAGATGGTTAAAAAGGAAAAATTGTTGGTGTTGTTTTGGAGCTTTGTATGGATACAGTGATGATTTGGTTATTGAAAACAGCTTCTTTGACTGAAGCTGCTGAGTGGAGAGCTTCTTTGACTCTGGTTTTCTTTCTTCCATTGGAAACCAATGCCAATGGTTTATTTACAATTTCATAGAAATAATAGATCTTAGTGCTTTATAATTACATTAATTAGTGTTTAAATTAAGATAATTAGTGTTTTTATTTGTCTTTTTCAGAAAGTAAATAACGTAAGTTGCCAAAACTAATAAATAGCTTAAGTGATTGTGACTTCACTGTATACATTTTTTAAGGTAATTAATTTTGTTTGATGCACAGTCAGGTATTATTATTAAATGTAAACATATCTTAATAAGGTAACTAGGATTTAAACATTATTTAATGAAGTGTCTCCAGCTAGATTTGTGTTCAATGTTATTTGATATAATTTCACGTCAAAATTTCTATCTTTTTAGTTTTCATCAAATCAATATCTTGTTAGATAAGTTTATTTTAGTGCAATTGTTCTTTTGTAGGATATGTGAATTTTGTCTTGTGTTAGATTTATGTTCAACAGGGATTAAGATGGTAAAGTTTTCATCAATTCAAATCTTGTAAGATCTTAAATATTTGTTGATTTTTTAGTTAAATTTTGTTGGGGACCCATAAAATGTGAATTTTTGTCTGATGTTAAATTTCGGTTGAATGTGATTTAACAATATTATAAGAACTTTTTAGAAAATGTAATATGAATTACCAATCAATCTTTAGGGAGATAGAACATGGTTTAAATAGATCAGAGAAAACATCATTGATGTGTAAATTTATTTGTAATTAAATAGTTTCATACAACGATTTAAACATAAAAATGACGTATAATAAGTTTGTTAAATTAGTACGAATTATCTTAAAATTTATATTAACTAAAATTTTGATGAAATGATAATATAAAAGTTTTTATAAGATTCATAATCATTAACTGGTAATATTATTCTAATTAGACTGATTAATGATGGAGTGGACTAGTTTGTTGATTTGATTTCTTTATTATTTAATTTTTAGAACTGATAAGATCATAAATTGTGAATTTAATATTACATGTACCACTAATTTTTATTTTAAAGTGAATATTTTTCATTCAAATTTTTTAAACATCTAACATTAACTTATGATTACAATTTAAGAAATATCTTATGCATTATTGTATTTTATATTTTCCCATCTTATAGTACAAATGGTAATCTATATATATTTTTAATTTATATTGCATCCATTAAAATTATTTTATTAACTTGTTAAATAATGTTTTTCTTTTTTAATTTATTTTAATATCCAGATATATTTTTTAAAAAAATAACCATGAATAAATTCTAACCTAACATTAAATAGACCTAACCTAGGCCAATTCAAAAGTGAGCTGACCTATAATGAATCAATATATTGGACAGACTCAATTGAATAGCAACAGGTCCAGACCTAGCTAACATGCATTAATATGAATGTGAGGAAAAATGCGTATTTATTATTTATATTTAATAAATAAATTATTAAAAATAATCACTACAACCCATAAAACTTATGTATAATTGAACATTAATCACTAACTTATTTTTAACAACTTACAAGTAGTAAATAGACAGAAATTCAATTAGCAATAATGGAATATAATTATTTAATAAGAGAAAATCAATTACAAGCTTTTTGAATAATAGAAAAAAGTAAAATCAATATTTCATAAAATAAAATAAATGAGTCAAATAATTTTTTGTAGACTTTTGGGTTAAACAGCAAAAACTAGTCAAATGACTCAAATTATGAATAACAAGAAAAGGATAAATAAATGTAAAGAGATAAAAATTTCTATGATATTGATTATTATCCCTTCCTTTCATAATTAACTCTCTCCCACTTCAACAACAAATTTCAATTATGCATTTAATGATTTACAAAGTTTATCTAGACTTGATTTATTATAAGAGCATACCTTAATTATTTAAAGAGATCAAGTTGATTCCTGGATGAAGTTTAATAAACAACCAATATTAGATCAAAGATTTACAGTTTAATTGGTAGTTTCTATCATCATTCCTAATTATAGATTATTTCATAATTCTTACCTATATCCTCATTTACACAATGATTTTTCAATCACAATTAAAATTATAAAATAGTGATTTGGCTTATTAGGTTAAACGAATAAAGTAATAACAATTAACTAAATGAGCAAATAATGTTAAAAAGAAAATATATATAACTTAAATAACTACGTCAATATCTAACAATAAGGTGTTTAATTATTTATGAGTTCACTCAGATAAAAACTAAATAAAAGAAAATAAAAGAATGGAGAATACACGACTATTCTTATATTGTGTTTACCTATGATGATTTAATAGGTTGTGGAACTAAAAATTTATAATATTTTAAATTGACTTTTTGCTTTACGACCTACTTTTGAAGTGTCTTCTTAAATTAATTAGTAGCAGTGAGGGTTTGTTAAACACACATTCAATTTGTTAAACAACGTACTGTTTAAATATAAATTTCACATATATCATAAATTAAAAAACAACAAAACTTAATTCAAACTAATGTGTTATACTAAACTTAAGAGGATACATAAATTCAATATGTTCTTCACTTGCATACACACCTATATAATTTAATTTTATTGTCAAGATAATACTTGTCAATGATTTTTCTCAACTCATCATCAAATCCATTTATTCAAAATTTACAATTAAACAACTCAATTCCAAATTCAATAACACAATTCAAAATTAAACTATAAGTGTTTATCTTAGGATTTTAACTCTTTATTCTTATAATTATTATTTTTTCTTTCAAAGTAGTAATTCAAGATAACTTCCATTAAATTAATTCGTGTATTCTTTAAGGAATTAATCCAACGACTTAGAAAAATAAATAAAGAGTTAAATTAATTCGTGTATTCTTTATTTATTTCCTGAAAACTTAATTAACAAATTAAATATATCACTATGTATCTAGATTAGAAAAAAATTTAATATTTTAACGTTCATCTCACGTACAATTAGAAATACTCGTACATGCATGCAACACGAAAGAAAATAAGAACTAAAAATTTAATAGATAAAAAAAACTTACCTAAAACTAAAATTTTATCAAATCAAGTTGTCTTATATTCTATTATGTACCTTTTGATTGACAAAATAATAGAAAATGAATTCAGAAATTTAAAAAAATTAAATTTTTTATATTTTAGAAAGATTAAATG
>Ga0123340_1005177_pt1 | contig 12404 bp, 10 predicted proteins | sample SirMexnodulemix_FD_89961 | JGI IMG/M metagenome (GOLD analysis project Ga0123340, IMG submission 89961) | Root nodule microbial communities of legume samples collected from Mexico - Siratro Mexico nodule mix | ecosystem: Host-associated > Plants > Roots > Nodule | place: Mexico: Nepantla... | reverse complement strand
CACACTGTTACTATTTATGGAAAAGCACCGCAAACAACATTTTCAAAATTATAAAAAAATAATAATTTAAATAAAAGGAAAATTAATCCAAATTTGAGAAAAATATATTTAATCAAAATAATAATTTTAATAATAAGAAAAATATTTTCTTATAACAATTATAACAAGAAAGAATAGAAGACACCTAATGAAAAAAAAGAAGATAATAAGTGTATTTTAAGTATTTTTAATTTTTTTAGAGGGTCCTATTTTTCCCTTTGATTCCCACGAAGTCTCTGTTTGACTTTTTTTTTTTGTTATTTTATTTTATCGAAAAAATATTTAATAGGAACTGAAAACAAAAATATAGGTGTAATAAAAGATTATCTAATAGAGAATAGTATAGAATAAGTAACAAAAACAAAAATAATAAGAAACGAAATTTTACGTAAACTAAAAACAACACAATGAAACCTCCTTCTCAGAAATGGGGCTACATTCGAATCATGACTGGTACAATCCTCGGAGGCATCCTCGGATTCTACGTTATGCACCGTCTTGAATCTAACTACAAGGAGAGAATGAATGAGAGGCTCAGAGATTACGAGGCTGAATTGAGGAGGAAGAAGGACGAGAGATTGAACGAGTTTGAGGAATCCTCCAAGTTTTGAAAAATTATGGTTTTTTTAATTTTTGATGCTCTCTTTTTCTTTCTACGTTTGATTTATGAGAAAAATTGGAAGACTTTTCTAGGTTAAATATGTACCCACCATCTATCACGCTCAATTTTTCAAAAAAACTTGGCTAATAACATGAAAGCTGAATGAAGTAGTAACACTGCACATTTCGGTTTATTACTATTTTAATTTCGCAATATTTTGATTCCGTACTAACTGTGCCTCCAAACAAATTTGTAACTTGGGGGTCAAAACAACTTTCAAATCTGTACTTGAAACAGAATACAGATGGAGGTTTTATTCCACACTCACTGTGTCAGGGTATAGGAGTATTATTCAGAGATGATATTGATAGATGGTAAATCTCTGCTGATAGCTGAATTTCAGCCCTTAAAACACGGTCTTTGTATGGGATAGGATCTTGGTTATAAAAAGATAATTCTGAGAGCGGCTTTATGTGAATGATTAATGTTTTTTATAACTGGAATATTGGTGATGTGAAGGTACATGCCAATATAACTTTAATTTTGGAGACAAAGGAGCTGTTGAAGTTGACATTGGCAAATATTGCTGGAATTTATCCTAGAGAAGCAAATGTGGCTACTGATTTACTGGCAAAATGGGCATCCCGAAGCTGAATTAAGCCCAAACCCTGGCTTAAACCACCAGATGATCTTTGCTCTGCTCTAGGACACAGTCTTGGGTTAGCTTCTGTTAGTTGTCTTTTACTTCCTTGTGTACCAAAAAGAATGTGTGCCTCCTTAACTTTCATATATCAATGCCTCTTTTCACCGCAACAAATCTTCCTATATGACGTTCCATTTCTACTTGGGGTATCATGGCTCTTAGGATACTGGTTATGCCTGTGAAGATTGGTTTATTAAAATCTTGACAAGTTCCTAATTTGTCTAATTGTACCAGACTGTCCAGTGGAAGATGTATATCTTATAGTATTAGTGAATAGTTTTAGTAAAATGTCTAGTCTTTTAGCATCTATTGAGATTAGTACTGTTTGGAGAAGTCGTCTAAGTGATGTTCCGACTCATGTGTCTTCTTATAGGAATTTGTATCGTCAACTACTAATGAGATTTGTTGTCCAACCGTAATAACAAAAACTGTGAAAACTGAGTAAAAGTTCATTGAGAGAGAAACTTTGAGTTCTAATCTTTGTTCATAGTGGATTCTATTGTGAACGTAGACCGAAATTTGTTAACACTTCAATTGAACCACGTTATTTTTGTATGTGATTCTTTTTTGTTTTTCCTTGTTAATCTTATGCCTATTACGTTTGTGGATTCTTTGTTATCGAATTGTCGTTTCTGTGGTAGATGCTTTTGCAAATTCGATTTGAGCTATTCCACAACAAATTGGTGCGGTGAATGTGGATTTTAGGTTGGTAAGCTGTAAATGGATTTTCAAACGTAAAAATGGTAATTCGGGAACTTATTAACGATAATTCAAGGTGAGATTGAGACTGGTGGCCAGAGGTTTTACTCAGAGAGGAGTTGATTATAGTAATGTTTTCTCTCTTGTAGTAAAGCACAAATCCATATGGATGTTGTTAGTCATGATTGTTGAGCTTAACCTTGAGTTGAAACAGATAGACATTAAACCTACATCTCTGTATGGAGACTTAAAAGAGACCATCTCTGTGAAGCAACTAAAAGGATTTGAGGTAAAAGACAATAAGGATTATGTTAATGAACTAAAGAGATCCTTGTATGGTCCGAAACAATTCTCGAAGTAATGGAAGAAGTAGTTTGACGAGTTATTGCAAGTATTGTCTTTGACTGGAGCAAATATGATACTTGCATCCACTTCAAGTTTGTCGCAAAAGATCGCTTCATAGTATTGTTGTTGTAGGTTGATGACATACTGATAGCAAGCATTAGTAAGCCTAAGAATGAGAAGATTAAGGTTGAGTTGAATAGTGAATTTAATTTGAAGGATCGTGGAGTTGTTATGAAGATTTTGGGAATTAAGATCATTAGACAACGTGATTTGAAGCATATCTTAGAAAAATCCTTGACAAGTTTGGGATGACAAACTTAAAACCTGTTTTCACATCTCTTGCTTTTCACTATAAGCTAAGTGATAAACAATTTCCTAAGACGATGGAGAAATAAATTTACATGCATGATATTCTATATGCAAACATTGTTGGTTTTGTGATGTATGTGGTGGTTTGTGCTCGTCCTGACATAGCTTATGTTGTGAATGTTTTTAGCAAGTTCATTTGAAATCCTAGGTGAACTCATTGACAAACTCGTAAGTGGATTCTTGATTATCTGAAGGGATCGCTTTTGAGAGTTTTAGTTTATGTTGAAGTTTTATGATATGCCAGAGGTACTCCCATAAAAGGTTATGTTAACTCGAACTATGTTGGGTGCCTGAACACCAAAAAATCTCTCATAGGTTATGTATGTGCTTACTTCATATGATACAAAAGGTATGACTTTGTCAACTGCTGAGTAGGGTACATTGCCATGACAAAAGCAGTGAAGGAAGGCTTATGGTTGTAGGGTCTAGCCAAAGAACTGAAGGTGCAAGAATAGGCTGTCTCTGTCTATTCTGATAACAACAACAACGCTACATAGTTATTCAATAATCAAGTCTACCATAGAAAACTGAAACATTATATAAACCTGCTTTTCGTGATAGGAGATTACTTGAGGATATGTGAAAGTGATGGAGGTTTTAACAAATCATAATCTTTCTAATATGATTATGGAGGCTTTACAAGACAACAAGTTCTTTCGTTGCTTGGATTTGATAGTTGATTGGTGATTAAGCTTGTAAAGGACTTAGTGACAAATAGTGATTCTCGCTAGAAGATTTGTGTTGAACCAAAGTGGAGATTTGTGAAGATTGATTTAGTAAAACCTCGACAAGATTCTTGGACTGTCTAATTGCATTAGACCATCTAGTAGAAGATGGGTATCTTTTAGTATTAGTGTGGATAGTATCATTACAACGTCTAGTCTCTTAGTGTCTACTAAAATTAGTACCGTACTTTTTGGAGAAGTCGTCTAAGTGATATTCCAGTTCAGTTGGAAGATGCACTATTTATGTGTTTTCTCCATTAGTTTAGACATGTTTGACGGTAGTTAGTTATGGTTGTTATGTTGTGTATACAAGAACTTGTATAGTCAACTATTGTTAATTTAGAGTTGTTGCTCAACTGTAATGACAAAAACCGTAAAAGTTGAGCCAGAGTTCACCGAGAAAACTATGAGTTGTAGTCTATGTCCATTGTGAATTCTGTCATGGACGTAGGTCGAAGTTTGTTAGCACTTCAATTACACTATGTTATTTTTCGTGTGATTTTTTCTTGTTTCTGTTTATCTTCTATCTGTTTTATTTGCTGATTCTTTGTTATAGAATTGTCATTTGTGTAGTAGACACTTTTGCAGTGAATTTGATTTAAGCTATTCCACAATACTGTTTGTAAGTTGCCTGCAATATAAGCTGCCGGTTGGTTCAGATTAGTTGAAGTAGTGATGCACAGGACTCTTGTTTGAGCGTGAGTCGCGAGACAATGGTAAAGTTGTGTCTTCATGACCAGTTGGTTATGCGTTTGAATCTAGAAACAATATCTTTACATGTTAAAGTGAAGATGGCATCAATGACTCTCTCCTATAACTTTGCAAAGCAAGGAGCCCTGCACTGGGAAGTTAGTTTTACACCAAACTTTTTTTTTTTTTTTTTTTGTATATGAATGTTTGTTTGTGAATTATTCTGTCTATGCGGCCACTCATCTAAATTAGAATGTATAAGAAACCGCTTAGATTTTTAGTTAATGGATTGCTCATGACTGCAATGTTTGTCCTTTTCACTTCCAAGCATCAATGACAAAAACATGTGGTAGGACTGGAAGGAGAGGCATATAATAGGTAGGATCTGTAAATAGTTGGTAATAGGAGAATAATATTTCACAAATTAAAATGACATATTCAGTGTTAACCCTGGAGCTTATAAAGACTAAAAGAAAGGAGACTTGAAGTGGCCCCGAAACTGTCATTGTCTCTTCAAAAACTCTAGTTTTACACAACCTGGATACAAAAACAAAAACTGAAAATATAGGGCTTTGTTTGGTTTCTTGAAAACATTATTGTTTCTATGTTCAGTTTCATAAATAATTACAAAAATGCTACCTTATTTCCACGTTATTTAGATTTCAAAATTTTGTACAAGAACTGGTTATAAACAACATTCTGTTGCTTTTACCATTTGCTATACAAAATTTTGAAAGCAAGGATACTAATTGGAAAGAAGGTAGCATCTTAGTAATTATCTGCATAAACAAAAATAAAAACAAAAAGGTTTTCTCAAACCAAACAAACCGTTAGCTGAAACAAGTTATAAGAGACTCGGGTAAAAGGGCTTCTCTAACGGAAACCAGCCACCTTTTCTTCCGATAGCAACTATAGCTCAAGTTAATTCGACTAGTTGTTGATCCCTGCTGTCTATTATTTATATATGCTGTTATCGTAGCCTTTGTTGGTTGTTGATCGCAAATTATACTTTGTAGCTACCAGGCATATCATTCTCTTCGTATTTTCCTTCCAGCTGTATACTCTTGAACCACTTTGCACATACAATATAAGCGATCAAGTCTATTGATGTCAAGGCTGCTAAGAGGAAGTAAAACCTATCTAGGTGACCTCTGTTTAAGTTTCCAGGGATCCACCCTGGCATGTGATCCTCGGTGGAGATCTTCATAACAATACTAACAAGTAAGCTACTTACATAGTTCCCAAGAGAGATGGACGTCATGCAAAGGGCACTTCCAAAGCTTTTTAAGCCATCTGGTGTTTGAGCATTGAAGAACTCTAACTGGCCTACATACATAAAAACTTCAGAAGCTCCAATGAGTGCATACTGAGGAATTTGCCAAAAGATGCTTAGAGAGCTTGTGCCAGTGCAGTGGGGGCATCCTGCTTTTGCATATTTAAGTCTGTAGCATTCAACTATTCCTGCTGAAACCATTGCCATTACAGCTATAACAAGCCCAATTCCCATTCTCTGAAGCTCAGTAAGACCCTTGGAACTTGTCTTTTTAAGTCGTCCTACAAGTGGATCAATCACTCGACGGTAGAAGAAAATGAAGACAGCTACACTAAGGATGTCAAAGCTAGACATGCTTGCAGGTGGTATTCTGAAATGGGAAATTGTAGTTTTCATGGCAGCCCCTTGCTCTACAAAAAGAGAAGCCATTTGTGTGAAAACCACTGAGTATATTATTGTGCAGAGCCAAATTGGAAGAAGTCTTAGTATACACTTCACTTCTTCAACTTGAGTTATAGGGCAGAGACGCCAGGGGTTATAAAGGCCTCTTTTTTGGTCTTCTAGATCTCTGGTAGAGATAAACGCTGCTCTGTCCAGAAACCTGCAAAGCAGATGATAAAAGTCAAATTGTTATAGCTTGGTAGAATGAAGAATGACCAATTATTCAGAAAGTGTTTGGTGTTTAATTTTAAATTCTGCCATGGTCTTAGCAAAATGATTAATTGATGACATCAATACAGTAAAAGCATTCCATGTAAGTTCTGATCTATAACTATAAGGTATTAACATGTGTTATATTCAGAAGTATTTAACTGTGGTTTCATCTGGAAATAGCTTCTAATACTTACTTGAATCCGTCGGTGTGAAGAATCTTTCTGTTGCCATTAGTGGGAGATTCATTTTCATCCATGACATATAGATCCTCTTCATTTGATGTCACATGAGTTCCCCATTTCCTTAATGCAGCAACAAGGACTTGGCCGAACCTTGAAAGAGGATTGCCACTGGGTTTGAAGTGTCTATATCTTGGGGTCCCAAGAAGAAATAAAACAAGGGCGGCAAAAGCAGAACCCGCAGACACCCAGAACCCAAGTGCCCATAATCCTTCATCTTCAAAATAGCCTAGAATTGTGTTTGAGAAGAGTGAACCAAGGTTTAAAGCCAGATAGAAGTAGCTAAAGAAGGCAACCTTTGAGTAACCCTCCTTTGAGTGCTCCTCGTCAAACTGGTCAGCTCCAAACGTGGCAATATTTGGCTGATACCCTCCATTCCCCAAAGCAATGAGATAGATTGAGAGGTAGAACATCCCCATCTCCATGCTTGAATGTTTCCCACATGAAATGGTTTCATTTCCACAACCTTTTGGCCTAATCAAGGAGAGGTATGATGAAAGGGACAAGGACACTAGGCCCTGTTATTTCAAACCAGAATATTAGTTAGTTACCGGAGGAATGCATCAGCTTGAAATTAAAGAGGGAGAATAAGGGAGTGAAATGAAATCAAGAGGATATTACTTACTATTACAAAAATGACCTGAAAGATGGCACAAGTTTTGTATCTTCCCCAGTAAGAATCACTCAGGAAAGCACCCACAAGAGAGAAGATATATACTGTGCCAGTCCACTTGCTCACATTGTTTGCAGCATCAGCATTGTTCTGCCCCATCACTCTTGTCAAGAATAACACTAGGTTCACTCCTACACCAAAGAAGGCTAAGGTTGCCAGACCTTGGTTCACTGATTGATACCATCAAGAAAATAAACAGTGTCAACATAGTTTTATTAATATTGTAGATAGTGATATTTGAATACACTCACATGCATCCTTGCGTACTAAAGCTTTAACTTGTTTACGTTATCAGTAGTTCTAGTAGTGTTTAATTACGTATTTTCCAGAGAGACTTTCAAATTGTTGCAAATTCAGCTAAGAAACGTGCAAATTTTATTCTCAGTTAATTATTTAATACATATCTAAGGTATAAAGGTACGTGCAGAGAGGGAAAATATAGATGTGTTAATATGCATGGCTAAATCAATCAGGGTTACTATAACTGGCAAAGGGTGTTGGATCATGTCACTTGAGCATGTATCGAAGACCGATTATAATAATAACGACACGTCCGAAGAATTTTCACTGTGAATGGTGCATTACCACTAACAAGCATTATGAACCACCGCAATAAATATGCACACATGATACTTAATAATATAATTTTAGGTATTTCAGGTTCTGCTTTCAGACGGGAAATAACACTTCGAATTTTCTGCTCTAAGTAAATCTTTTTATCTATTGTTAATTAAAATATTCACAATCCGACATTAATTCAGTAATGAGAGAAGTGTTGTAGAAGAAGGGATTCTCTTATAAGTGTAAAAAAAAGCTTTATATCAAGTATTTGGTTTTGAGATTTTGCCATTTGTTTTCTGAAATTTTAATTTTAGAAGGAAAATAGTGGATCTTATTTGTAAAAATATAGTTCTGGTTGCGACTCATATTTCAGTAGTAGTAGGATGGTGACTTCTATGTTTTGCTTTCCACACAAACAAAAATCTCAATTTGCATGATTGAAGTATCAGGAATTATCTAAAGCCAACCAAAACAAACAATAATATTCATAAAAGGGTATATTCTGTATAATTCCAAATTGAAATATTTATTTATTGTGAAGTATCTTTTATATTCTCAACTAAACTATTTATAAATTAATTACAATTCGATTTTGTTAGATTCCTTGATATGTCATCCCTACAAAAACAAAAACAAAAAAAGTAAAGATATTGTGTACTTTTGCATCTAAAAAACAATCACATAATTCCGTTTATGTACATGCAGGCACGTTACTCATTTGCTCACTTCTCTGCACGAAAAAGTCTCAGAACTAACTTAACAATTCCAATCATACTTGGCTGATTCTGACCTACCGATTTCCCTTCACCTTTAATGCCGTGCTTATGTTATATTTGAAACAAACTTCTGACTAAGTCAGTGAGCATTTATCAATTATTCCTTTCCTTTCTACTATTATACTATCTAATATCAATCCTTCCAAAAATAATTGCAAAAGAAAAATCAATAAATGAAGTATTTTTATCATAAAATATTTATGTCGATGATATTAAATATTATACTTTCTAGTTGCCGTACTAATAATTATCATTCAAATTCAAAATATTTGAAGTAATATTAATTAAAATATAATAAACAAAAAAATAATTAAAAATATGAAAATTCAAACTAATTTAACTAGCTGCAAGTACTCTTATAAAATGTTAACACATTTTCTAACATACTCTTTTTAATTCAGACAATAACATGTTAAAATTATTAAAATTATAAAAGCAAAAGAAAAACTTATTAAATGAGAATGAGAACCTGCAAGTGTATGCTTTTTAATCAAATATTAAAAAGTATGATGTTAATATATATATTTGTTACTGGTATGATGTTAGCTGCAATAGCCTCAGTCTGTGTATACCAGATGTATTATTTACATTGCTTGCAGACATTGGTTGGTTCATGGTCACACATCCATTGCTAAGGACACGTGGCAATGACCGACGTCATGCAAGATCCTAATATTGGTTACGTGTCAGGAACGTATTCCCTTAAAATGCATGCCAATTTCTTCACTCTCCCTCTCCTTTTTCAATTATTGTGTTCTTTTATCAGGATTCAGAATCTCTCTCACACACAACCGGATCAAGAAAGAGAACATCACTGATCCAATATGATGTATAGTGCGGTGGACTAGAATTTTGAGCCAGTAATTTGCCAGCTGCTAATTTAAAAGGTCTGATTTTTGTAAATTGAATGGAGCACGAGGTTCCTGCATTTAAGATGTGTCGTTTTCTACTGACTGAAACTGATAAGATGACCAAGAAGCCTTGTTTGTTTGTGAACCGTCCTAAATGCGAGTTATAGAGTTCTTCCACTGATAAGCTATCTAAAATACACACATTTTTCATCAAATTTTATGCTAGCTGTACAAGGTTCTTCAAACTTCTACGGCTCCAACTGCTGCCACGAGTCACCCCTATCATCAACTTCACGTATCTATCATCAGCTACTACACTTCACGTATCTTTCTCTCTCTCACACACAATCAATGATGTTGTAATAAGCTCAAATTTATTCATTCATAAGATTTAAATCATCTAAAGTATTGCAGTACCATGTAACAGAAAACAAACAATAAAACATAATGAAAAAAGACTTGTCCTGGTATATTTATGTTTGGAACTTACATAGTACTATGGTTCCAGCAACCCATCTCCCAGATTTGGCTCTGATTGCAGGGCGACCATGGCAATCAACACTTCCATCAAGAGTTAGCTCTTCTGTGTCATCTTTGAACTTCACCTGCGGATTGATTTCAATGACACCGGTTTAGTACTTATTCTTGTAACACATTCATAGTTTAATTCTATAGATATGTGTACAAAATCTTGAACCGAATGCATGCATGCAGTTAGCTACAGATCAAAGGAGTATATATAGAGAAAAAGATGAAAAAGGGTGAGTTGAGAAGGCAGGATTTTAAGGCTAACATACCTCTTTGGAGAGTTCTAAGCAGGCCATTGGTGATGTGAAAGTGATGAAAGTTAAAGAGAAAGTTGTATGAAGTTCTCAACCTGCTATGGAATGCAGGTGAGAGAGGTGAAGCAGAGGAAGGTGTTGTTGTACAGTGAAGGTTGAATAGAAGAGAATGAAATTTACACATGAAGCAGAGAGCTTTGGGTGTATCCAATAAATAGAGGAAGCAGAGGTGGCTTCAACGGTCCAGATTTCAGAGTACAGAAATGGGGACATCCCACGTGTCATCGTCCAAAACTTTATAAAAAATATATAAAACACACTCACTTTATTTCATAAATTATATGAATACTTTTTGTACAATAATTGTCAGACTAACATATATCTCAATAACCAAGGAGACAATTTTTTATTAAGAGAGTTTAGGTGAACTGAGTTTTAAGATTTCACTGGGATAATTTCAGACTACAAGACTCAGAATGCTAATATATATATATACACTCACATATTATTCATGATCAATGTATAATGAAAGTGAGGTTGTTGTTGGATATGCACTGAATTTGTTGGTTATAACTTTTATATAGTTTTGTCATTTCCCAAGTTGTTTCTTAGACTAAAGTTGTTTGATGCAATAATAAATGCAGTACAGACATCCACATATTATTTTCTTTCTAGTCTTTTACAATAAAATTATTAAGAATAAATAATCAACAAACTAATTACGCACTGTTAATTAATTTTTAAGAGAAAAAAGCTTATTTAATCTCAAATGTAAATATATATATATCGATTGATGATGTAGTATTACAACACTAAATCTTATGACATATCAAAATTCTATATTTAAGTTAAATCAACATTTTAAAAAAACTAAATTTGGAATTTCTCATATACTTATACTTAATTGACCGTTTAACTAGCTGTTAATAAATAGTATAATTATGTAATTATTTTATTAGAACGTTTGAGAAAAGGAATATATATATAAGGTGGCTATTTTATTATATGTAATGTTGACTAAAATTAAGGTGATTACACTTATACCAAATCAAAATCAAAATACCATACATATGGAATGGCAGCTATCATTAAATGCAAAGAATTTCTTTTGGACTGAAATATACGGCAAGTCGATGTCATATTTAGCACCCACATAAAATCTTTTTTAATTTCCTTTAATTTTTGTTATATCTTCATTTTCTCTTTTTTTTTTCTCTTCAAATTTATAGATATATTTTAACCAATTTATTAGAATAATGGTATTTTTATTGCTGCTAAAATATTTATTAATAGTTAGTTTTTTACTAAAATATTTCAGTCTCTAAACTGTTAAATGAAAACTTACGAATATTGAGTAATATATTACTAAAATGTTGTCTTTAAAAGGATAAATTACTCAATTGTTTTCATACTTCAATTTTATAGTTCAAAATCGTTTGAATTTTTTTATTGCACTATTTAAATAAAGGATTATTAATTGTGTTTGTTTTCTATAATGAGAAAAGCTATAAGAATTAATAAAAAGGGATTGGAACCTTTACTTTGTTTAAAAATATAGATATTATATATATATATATATATATATCCATTTCTAAAAACCAAATATAGAATATTATCCAGAACAAGATTACAAAACTCAACTATAAATCACGTCTAACCTAATGAAAATAAACGCCGAAAATGAAAGTTATATGACCAAGCATTATGCCCTCGTGTGGTCAATTATTAGTAGTTATTGCATGACGTTTAAGGTTCTTAATTGGTCCTGTTTAATTTAAGGTTAGACATAATTTATTATTTTTTAATAAAATTGATATTGAATACTAGGAAAAGTTTTGGACTAATTTCAACCATATGTTTATATTAACACACATTTTAAAAAGAGCATGATAATTAATTATCTAGTATTGAAATTAGATATGAAAAAGTACAACAACACTTGTGAATCAATTTATGTCATCTCGAATTGAAATTGAATTGGACCAAAATAATTATAAATTTTGATAAAGGTTGAAATTAATTTCAGATGATGAAGAACTTGATTTATTCGGATTGAACCTGTACTAGTCAGGTTACTCACCAATATGTGACAAAAAGAAATAATTTTTCTTTTGACGTAGTTTATATTCCAACACAATTAAAAAAAATTATATTTTAACACCATTATTTATGAATTAAATCTATTTAATTCTCATTTTATTTAATAAAATATTATATAATAATAAAATAATAATTTATTTTGATGTCAAATAGCTGTATATACAATATCAAATTATTATTATCCTAAAACAAATAGGTGAAACAAATATGCATTGTAGATAAGTTTTACTTCTCATCTCCAACTCTTTTTCTTCACTCCTCTTCATTCAATATAAAATCTCTCCAATCATATTTAGAATCATTATTTATATATTATATTATGTT
>Ga0123340_1005173_pt1 | contig 12407 bp, 9 predicted proteins | sample SirMexnodulemix_FD_89961 | JGI IMG/M metagenome (GOLD analysis project Ga0123340, IMG submission 89961) | Root nodule microbial communities of legume samples collected from Mexico - Siratro Mexico nodule mix | ecosystem: Host-associated > Plants > Roots > Nodule | place: Mexico: Nepantla... | reverse complement strand
TTATTATATTATATTATATTAATAATAATAATATATTCAAGGTTGAATTTTGTTTGAATCCGTACTTAGTTTCTGAGAAAATAAAAATAAAAAATAATTTAAAAGTATTTTTTTTTCAATTATTGCCTACTTAAAATAATTTTTGTTTTTTTTTTATCGGTTTGTTTTGAACCCTATCGTAAATTAGTAACTTAACCCATATTTATGATTAAACACGCATCCCTTAATAAGGCTTTACCTATGTCCTATACATACTTCAATTCAATGACATGTTCCTAAGCAACTGTTGGGACCTCATAATACCGTATCGGCTACCTATGCTTTCACTGACTGGGCACTTTGGTTTCATTTTTGGTCTGTTACTAATCAGAATGCCACAGGAATAGTGTTAGAATAACTACCTGAATAGAATTATGTTAAAAATATTTATAGTGCTTTGTTTTACTGGTACGAACAACAAAATGGTTAACAAATACATGTCTATATAGAGTACTACAAATGCTTAAGGAATGATAGCACGCTCAGAACTTAAGCTAATTAAGTCCAGAGCAGATAAAATAGTTTCATGGCGACAGTTATCTTCATACATGATCCATTTGTAAACCAGCTGCTCCCTCAAACTTTGAAGCTCAGACTACAAGTAAACCATGATCCATATTTCATCAACTCAATCAAAAATACACATAACCATACAAGTAAAACTAAATATTTACAAACCGTGATGTAAATAGGCATATTCTTTCCTTTAAAACTACATAAACCGTCCCACATTTCCATATATTTGATAACCAACAAACCACAATCAAACCTACAAATCATCACAAATCATTACTAATGAACAAACTTTAATATAGAAAACAATAACCAAATTCACAACACACGAACAAGTTTGGTTGGATTGGGAGGTTATTCTATATGACTTTAACATGAGATTGTTTGAGGGCCCTGCATCTGAAAAGAAATCTACTAGAGATTGTAGTCGGTATGCCTGAAATAAAAAAATAACAAATTTTCACCCACACATAATGCTAGACCATTGGATTTCACCAAACAGATAAGACATTACCATAGCGAGATCAATGGCCTTGCATCCATGTTGTTTGTGTTTGTGGCCGAGGAAATCCAGGATGTACAACTGCCTTTTACCCCAAACTAGAGCATAACACCACCAATGATCCTTATGAACTGTGGGGACAAAAATCTACACCCAAATAAAATAGGATTTAGTAAATAATAGGATTTATATACATCTGTGCATAAACACTGCTTCTGAACCCTCACAATGCACAAGTATAAACCCATGATTTAACAACGGGACACATGGTTATAAAATTTGGCTACTACACTCATATGCGTTCATGACCATTTTGGTATATTCAGTTCTTACCTTCCCCAGTTAGATCGTAACATATATGTTTCAGTGTTTGATGTACCAAAATATGTTCACTTTATACAAAACATAAATACTACTTCTCACCCCTCACCATACATCACTAGTTAGCAATGTTTTCAAGAGCGGACAACTAAGTATAAATTTTGGCAAATAAAGTCATGACCGACCATTTGACAACACTTACTATATCAGTAGTCATGAATTGGTAGAACTCTAACAAGGTCTCTGGGAAATAAGTTGTGTATTCAGCTTCTCCCCATGCAGTCCACTTTGATTTAACACTTTGATTTTGCATTACCTCAATAACATCGGTCTGCAACAAATAACATTCATGAAAATATAGTATGAACCATAAAAAAAATAGTAATCCCAAACATACCACAAACATTGGATTGAGGTAGATACGCTTTACACTGCCTGTCCTTTGTTTATCTTCATTCATGAGCATAAAAGTGGCAAACATCATGACCTACATTAAATTTTGAAAGTTAATTGGAAACAAAATGGGACATAAAATGGGACATTGAAGGTAATCAATTCATGCTTATGAAGTTGTCCACTCTTTGCGCCGGTCCAAGGCTGTGGAGCTCAGCCTTGGTAAGGATACACTGATCAATTTCAACAACACAACAACAAATAATAATATCAGATTAAGTCCAAATCAATCATACAGTGAACAAATTTATAAAATATAATATACCTCTCGTCATTTTCTCATAACCGGTCACGCTCTTATAAAGCTTCTCAACATCGACTGTTATATTGGCCATCGCATTATGACAGTCTGCACTCTCTAGGGAGTAATTGTGAGGCTCTTGGGAGGAGTGATTGTGGGTGTGTTTGTTAGAGTATTTTCTATTGTGTTTGGGGGACTTCTTGCTGGACTTTTTGCTGGACTTTTTGCGGGACTCATGGGCAGAGTAATTGTGAGAGTTGGGGGAGTCTTTTTTGCAACCTTTGTACTACTGCTTTCTAAAGCATTTTCGGAACTCATTCGGCAGCTGTTACGGAGACTCCTTCGAGGACTCATTGTGGGACTGATTTTCAGAGTGATAGTGGGGTTGTTTCTGGGAGAGATTGTGGGACTCTTTTCGACAGTAGTTGGATTGAATGTGGAAGTGTTTTGGGGACTGTTTCCACTGATGATTGGGGGAGTCTTATCAGGAACCTTTGGAGTGATGCTTTCTAAAGCATTTTCAGAACTCGTTCGACAGTTGTTACGGAGACTCCTTCAAGGACTCATTGTGGGACTGATTGTTAGAGTGATAGTGGGGCTGTTTTTGGGAGAGATTGTGAGACTGGGACTTGGACGACTCCTTATTGGAGTCCTTGACCTATTCCTTTGTCCAATGGTGGAGAATGGGGCAATGCATAGTTCCTTTCTCAATAGTCTAATTTCTTCAGCAACTGCAGAGATCTGTTTCACATTGGAGTGAATCATTTGTATTCTTTCTGAAGCCTTTTTCCACTCCTTGTAGTCTTTGGCTTGAACATCCTCGCCCTCATTAACAACTACAACTGAAGACTGTATATGTTGACGTGCATTGCGCACAATGTCCCAATTCTCCTCCTCGTCGGTCAAGTCCCAATCTCAAACAATCTACACAACACGAGAGAAATAATTATTACCAAATAACAACAAATTCTACAATCATAATGTAAAAAATTCAACAACACTCATAATTACGTGACTATTTATAATTAACTGCTCAATTTTTGAGGAGTATCTCAAACTCTTAATCACAGGCCAATCACGAATTCGAGGGAATAAAAGACTGCGTCCCAAACCAAGATGATGCAACCCACAGCTTCACAAAAACAAAGTCAAACCAATTAACACATCACATCTTTCATTCCCAAATTGACACCACATTATACATAATTTCACACAAACCTGCAGCACAGGGACACAGCTAGACAGGTGTAGGCCTACAGTGTTCGTCTGATGCCAAAAAAGATGTGAGTCTTGGTCCAGAGTTTTCACCAAATAACTATGAACAGCCTCACCCCAATTCCACATATGCAAACACTCTAAATTATATAATAAATTAAAAGGAAATAAATTGACTATTCTGGAAGTGCGTGGAAAATAAAAAACAGCAAACAAAAGCAAAATATACAATTTACCGTAATCATCAACATTGTCTTCCTCATCCAATTTCAGTAAAATCTTCTCAACTGTGATGTCCTCCTGACCAAATAAGTCGTTGACCAAACCGGGTGTAGAGTTATCAAGATTAACTTGTTCTCCAATAATACCCAAACCCAGAACAACACAAAACATCTAAAAGAGAGAAGGTCAGTCATTTTCTTGTTCACTTCCACAATGATGTTTGTCTCAACCCGGTGCCTAAGCCTGAGCTGCAAAATTATATATCATATTTTTATTACTATCTTCTCATTTAAAACATTTCAATAACAAAAAAAAAAAAAAACTTACAAACATACTTACCATAGGTGTTCCATCATTGACAGTAATTGCTTTTCCTTTTGCAGCCATTAAGCTTCAAATTTTCAAGCACCTATACAAACAAAGCAATTTTAATAAGCTGACTTCGAACTGTCAATTCATGAACGATTATCCCTTCTTTCATGTCAGGATACCATACTTAATGTTTTGGAAACTAAACTCATATGTCTTCATGAGGACCATTAACCATATAAACTTCTTTGACTAGACCCACAACAATGATTATGCAAGGTTGCGAACAAAAATGTGTTTGTATTAATACTAGTTTTGAGAATACAAAACATCACATGTTAACCCTTTTTAAATGACGAAACCCCATAGTTGAAGTTTTGGCGTCTGAAGTTATAAGTGTTCATGAGGGCCATTATTCCAAATCAAGTTTTTAACTTCCGACAAGTTACCCATTCAACAGTTGCACTAAACCTCAACCCTAAACCAACCACCACGACGAGCTAACGACAGGTAGAGGGTGAGCGAAGACGACAGGTCGCAGAGAGTGAGAGGAGCTGCGTGCAAGAGAGACTACACAGACAGTGCGTGATTCAGGTTTGAGGAAGACGAGAGAGCTCCAACAAAGTTTTCTGTGTGAAAGATGAGAGATAGCCTATGTGGAAGATGAGTGAAAAACGAGAAGAAGACGAGAGGTTTTGTGCGCACGAAGAATAAATCTTCCTTCCAAAAGGCTTTTCACCTCCCCTTTGCCTCTCTCCGTGTCATTGTACACTTGGAATAAAAAATTAATATTTTTGACATGTAAGTAATGTCAAATGTGAGTAATCTAAAATTAATATAGCCAACTAAAAACAGGTTCCCATGTCGTAAAATTACTCCTAATAACTAATAAATGGCAGCAAGAAAAGAACAAGATATTACTAAGAAAAATTATAGAACAGAACATAGTTGAAGATGAAGCCAACAACTGAGGATGATGATGAAGGCAGTCCAGTGTTGATGAGCGAGTCGGAGATGGCGACGTGAACCTTCCCAATGGTGAAGCAAGCGTTGATCTCAATAACATTAGTACTACAATGGCCGACGATAACCATGATGATGGGAGTGTCGTCAATGATGAGTGTCATCAAGCATAATTTTTTGGTTCTTATTTTCTATTGGGAACCCTAGTGGAAAAGAGCCATCCTTTTTAATTCTTTAAATTGGGTCATCACAACGCCACCTAAAATATCCCAACTACATGAGTTGGGTGACTCAAACCCCAGGGTGCAAAAATGAATCCACGTGATGCATGATCCACTGATTTCACAAGCAAACGTGTGATTCCGCAAAAATCCACCATGGGCGTAGCTCGCTGTCATCTCCCTTAGGTACAAGATCATATGAGTTTGCTACTATACTATCAATTTTGACAGCATTGGTCATATTTGTCATTTTCTCTATTATACATTTCTATGTTACTCATTTTCATCACCATGGGCAATAATTACTGATACTTCTCCACAATAAACTATATTGCATGAATTCTTAATTTTTATATACATACATCCTTGTTTTCATGTGTCAAAAAGAAGACATGGAATTTCTTCATTAATATGAAGTTCACATAGACCCATTGTGTCACTTGCTACTTGCTATAAAATTTAAGAGTTCGTTCCAAAAATCATATTAAGATGCCATATTCTTGGTTTATACTGAAAGATGTATCAGTTTGTACACATACCAAAATATATTATTTATTCTGTCCGCTGACACAGCTGAAAATAACAAGATGATTCTAGAGAATGATATACACACCAGGGTAAGATCAGAAAGTCCTTGGACAGGAATGGGTTGTGATCTTGGCTGAGTATCTCCAGTTCCAAGTTGTCCATATTCATTATTTCCCCATGCCCATAAAGTTCCATCCTTTTGAAGAGCCAAATTATGAAATGCTCCAACAGCAATGAGCCTCACACTTTCAAGACCTTGAACCCGAACAGGAACTGAAATCTGTTTTCTGTAAGATAAAGCAAAAAACAATTAGAAGTTAGCAAAAAAGTAGAAACTGTTTGGTTACTGAAACTGCATAAAAACATCTGAATAAGTAAATTAAGTTCATATTAAGATAATAGTAGCATAGTCTTATAAAGAAAACGAAAAGAAAAATACTGGATCAAGCTAGAAAATCTTTTTGATAGAGGCAAAAATTCCAATTTTTGTTGTGGCAAAATGCCATCTTTGCTACAATTTGAAGCATTTGTTTGGAGCAGAATTCTACTATAGGAAGCTTCTTTAGCATGTCACTTTATTTTGAAAGATTAGGTGTGTTTTTGCAATCTATTTTTAATAAAAAAAATACTAACAGATATATTTAGAGATTAGGAACCTTTATCACTTTGATTTTTGTCGATCGCTGGTCTCAATTCTGGGAGTGCAACTTATATCTATTTGTTGGACAACTTCACTTAATATCAATTGGTTTTAAGGTGAAATATGGTATGGTATCAAAGCCTGTAATTCATCTTCATACCTCAACTCTGAGTTCAAATTATATATCTATTGAGTACCTCTACTTAATGTCAATTGGTTTTAACATGAAATCTGGCAATTATAACTTTTTTCATGGTTGTTCTCTGTTTTGTTCTTTGAATAGAAGGATTCCTTATCGTGCTTTTTCTTTGCAATCCGTTCCCTTCATCTCAATAAATTTATTTTTTTATTCTAAACTGAAAATTACATGTCACCAGGTGGCCATGGCTGACCCCATGTCCAAATATGGCCTTCACGTGTAAGTACTACTGAGTGAGTTCCTCCAGCAGCAACCTGCACCCCAATCAATTATAAAAACATTAAACAAAGCAAAATCCATCCCATCCTGCAAATGATGCATTTGTTACTGTTAAAATTTATGGTAGAAAAAAATTTCTTTCTTCTTCATACTTCTTATCATGTTGAGATTACAATTCATATATATAAGGCTATTTTAGTAAATATAATAATAACACGTAGACATCTAAATCCAGATAGTGGGATTCACTATAATTATAATTTGCTAAATAAGAAAACAATAAAATATAAATCTTGACATAAATAATACAGCTAATAAAACAGATTCTAACACTCTCTCAAAGTGAATAGGTATTTTCCATTCCCAGCTTGGAAACAAGACTCTCAAAATATTTTCTAGACTTGCTTTTGTTCCCTCCTAAATATGTTGGTTCAATCTCAGACTAATTCACTTCCAATTTTCATCTCCAACAGTTCAAGCTATTGCAATCTTCAATACTTCCACCGCATCAACTCCAATTCATGTTTAAACATCAAATCCTGCGATAAGAAGCACATTGAAGAATGGAATTGAAGTCAAAATTACATTATTTGGCATCAGAGCTTAAATTCTTCAAGAGATAAGTGCTTCTTCCAATTTTTTCCATTTTTGTGTTGTTGATCATTTGTTTTCATGTCTTGAATTCTTCTCAATTATGTCTTGAATTCTTCTCAATTATTTTAATCATTTTTTGTTGATTTTAATCAATTCAAAACCATTGCTCTTCCTTAAATTGTCGAAGAACAACAAAATACATAGGACTTTTCGCTGCATGTGATGTTGTGTTTTGTATTTGTTGTTTTTTTGAGTTTTATTCAATTTCATTTGGTGGAGTCACTATATTTGAGTACTTTTCAATTTATAATCCTTACATGTCATGTGCTAAGTCATGTGTTTCTTTGAATTGTCATGAAATTTTCATTGTAGAAGCTTGTTCATAATTAATTGTCATGAAACTCTAAGGAGCATAAATCGAAGAAAACTAAATCAAGAGTAGTGCATGAATGTAATGATTAGAAATTTTTAAACATAGTTAAACTATTCTAATAGCTAAATTATTTACATCTTGACAAAAGATTCAATTAAACTATTAACTACTTAAACTAATCACAAACAACAAAACCAAAAACTTGAAGCATGGTCCAGGTAAATGGACCGAATCACCTATAGTATAGTTAGAGGGTTGTCGTATTCTCAAGAATTAGAAAGATTCTTAATAATTTTTGTTTCTTTTGTAAAAACATGCATGAATACGTTGAAATTACACGTTGGATTGCAAATAAAACAAGATAAATACAAGTTGAATATAAGAATGGTTAAATACAAATAGTGAAGTTTCAATGATTAAGTATTGGGTAGTTAAACCCAGTTAATTCTTTAATCTTAGTTGTCTAATATCAAATCATAATCAATCAATCACTTAAATTGATATCATTTATTCTGTGCATTAAAATTAGAACAATAATATCCAACGACAACACTTTATTTCCAGCAGTTGCAATATTTGATTGATTGAGTTGTTAAAAAAATTATTTTTCAATATCATTTGAATTCCTAAAATCAATAACAATGATTTCTCTACTTATAAAGCATTAAGTATAAAACTTAATTAGTTAAGGACACATTATAATTGCAAATATAAATAAGAATGGACAGAATAGTTAAAATGCGATCCAATCCCAATCTAAGGAAGTGCATAAATGAGATACTCTTTGCTTTGATTCCTCTTAGCTTTCTTCAAATGAATGGTATATGAGAGTAAGAATTGAATGCTTAAAGGTACCACAAATTGTATAATTCCAGTTTCCTCCAAATGAATGGTCCATGAGAGTAAGAATTGAATGCTTAAAGGTACCACAAATTGTATAATTTCAGTATGGAACCGCGTAAGGGTAGAGGGTGCTAGTTGTGTGACCATTAAAGATAACCAAACAAACTCATATTTAATTAATTTCCCTCAACACACTTTGCTCTCTCTTCTCTTTTTATATATCTGACCTCAACTCATGAACTGAATCTCATCAACAAAACTTGTTCCTACTACTACTACTCCTAAACAAAGCTTTTTCTTGCTTGTTTAAAGGTGAAGGAATGGAAGCATTTGACCAGGGAGAGATTGTGGAGCCAGTGAGTCCAACAGGGCAATACTTTACAAGCTCTTCACTGAGTATATACATTCTTGCTGTCTTGGAAGCTGAGATTCCCATTGATGACTCTCAAACTGTGCCACTTCTTCAGAATCTCTTCCTTCCCATCAACTCACGTTTCTCCTCCATCATAGTAACCGTCTCCATCCTCACCCACTAATTGCATTTGTTTGGATAAAACTTTTCAATGAATCTGTGCGTATATTACATCCATTATTTCATTTTAACAATACTTTTAATCAAATCAAAAGAAAATGTAATGTTTGAGCTGTATAGATGCATATGCATGCACTGTCATTGTGGTACACACATGCATGCCCTATGTATAAAATATACATCATTAATTAGGCATGCCTGTATGTACCCTTTTGCTATTATTTCCTCCGTTGATAAAAAGCTGACTATGGATTTGAACAATAGATTACGGACGAAAATGGAGATAAAAAGTGGAAGAAAGTTGAAGTGAAGCTTGCGGATCATATCAAAGTTCCTACATTTCAAAGTGACAATAACTCTTCCAACTTCTTATATGATGAGTATATCGATGAGTACCTGTCCACAATAGCTGGGGAACACCTGCCAGAACATAGACCCTTATGGGAACTTCACATTGTAAAGTACCCTACAAGCAAAGCCATGGGAACCTTGGTGTTCAAACTCCACCATGCCCTAGGGGATGGTTTCTCTCTCATGGGAGCCCTTCTTTCATGCATGGAAAGAGCTGACAAAGCCTCTCTTCCCTTCACACTCCCATCAAGCCTAAGACCCAAATTGCCAATTTCCAACACGAAAGTGGTTTTCAAGAGATTGCCCTCCATTTTGTTTCGCACTATTTCGGAATTTGGATGGAGTTTGATGAAGAGTAAGTTTGTTGAAGATGATCAAACGCCAATTAGATCTGCTGAAGACACCAAGACAAGGCATATTAACATCTCCGATGTTTCTTTCTCCTTGGATCTCGTCAAGGAAGCCAAATCTAAACTTGGAGTGGTAGGTGAAATTTTTCTCAAATTATAATCTCTCTAAACTTTGATATATCAGGTTGATAATTACACATAGTTTTTAGGATAAACTTCACTTCGTTCCCTATTTTTCTTAACTACCTTTTAAACGACAAACTTAATAAAATCAACATTCTTTAACTATCATCATCTCACCTTAGAAATTAAAAGAAAATACAAAACTAATAAAATATTAAATAAATAAAAAGTTTAGTCTCATCCAAGATAAACTTTCACCACTTAATTTTATACCCTTTGAATTTAGAGTGCATCCCATCACACTATCTTAATTGTTAGTTATTTTTCTTGGGTTTTGGTGTTGTACCACTTGAGCACAGAGCATAAATGATGTCCTTGCTGGGGTAATTTTCTTTGGCATTCGGCTATACATGCAAGAAATGAGCCTGCAATCAAGCCAGGCACAGTCCACAGCACTGGTGTTGTTGAACACCAGAAACGTTGAAGGGTACAAGTCTATCAAGGAGATGGTGGAGAAGACCAATAGCAGTTCTGCATGGGGAAATCAATTTGCCTTTTTGCATGTTCCGATTCCAGAGCTCAGTGATTCCAAATATGCAAACCCTCTTGAGTTTATTCGGGAAGCCCATAAAGAGATGACCAAAAAGAAAAATTCTTTGGCCACTCCTCTCACTGGCATGCTTCTGAATATGGTCAGAAAACTCAGAGGGTCTGAGGTAGGTAACTATGTTTGATTAAATGCAAAGCCTAGGAGATCATACTCTTGTCATAGTACTAAATACGACACTTTTGCTTTTCATATACATTTTAGGTGTTTTGGTCTCATTGTTCATTCAGAATCACATTAAAACATTACTTATTTCAGTAACCTGTATCAGTATTTAATAAAAATCTTTATTGTATAAAGAAAAAAAATATTAGTTACAATTTTTTTGACACACCCTTTTAAAATACTCTCTTGATTACTGACATTTACTAAAAATCATACCATTTTAGCTTTTATTTTTTATTTAATAAACATTAACAAATTTCAGTTGCGAAATTTGTAGTTTTTTAAATCTTTTAACAATAATACCTCTATCTCCTTTAAGTTTCTTCTAAGGTGCTAATATGGTAACTGAGAATTGCAATGTATTTTCTCATTTGATAAATTAATTATGAATATCCTTGGACATTTTCTCATTTCTATTCCTTGGATAAAATAATTATGAATTACACTTTTTGTGATAAATGTGTAAATTTTAATTATAATTAAGTGAAAAATAAGGATAGAATCAACAATACATAATTAATATTATCTTGAAATTTAAAAACAAATACAAATATTTTAGAATTTGACTCTAAAAATAATAAAATGATTAATAGACAGCACGTTAGGGAAAAAAAAACATATTAGAGAATATACACTGTTTTTACAAAATGTTATTTAATTAAAATTTCAATTCTACCTAAAAAACTTTCTCAAATACCTAAACTATATCTATTTGTTAGTGTTAATTAAATGTTTCTAGTAATTAAAAATGTATTTAAATCTTTGGATAGTAGTTTAGCTTAATCAATCTCTAGTTTCAATCATAATTTTGTTTTCTTAACATGTATTTTCAGGCTGCAGCTAAATACTTGTACTCTACCTTAAGAAACTCAAGCACAACAATCTCAAACATGATTGGACCAGTGGAGCAAATGGCTTTGGCTAATATTCCAGTCAAAGGATTTTACTTCATGGTGGCTGGTTCACCTGCGGTATGTCTGTGTTCTTGCATTGCATCGTGATATTCTGTGGCAGTTTTTCCACATAAACCCTACTTTTTCACCAAAAACATGCACGTGGTGTTGCCAGGCACCCTTCGCTTTCTATATTAACTACCGTCATTAAAAGTTTTTGCAATTATGAACGCTGTGTGGACAGATTTTTGTGGCTTGTGTTAATTAGGTTATGTTAGCCAATAACATAGCCCTAGCCACCACATATTGATTAAAACATATAACAAATTCATTGACTCACTGAAATAATCTTTCTGTCTCTTTTTAGTTATCATTAATGTTTAGTATAATATTAATGATTTTTCGTTAATAGTATACTGTTACTTTGAATCTAATATTTAATCATTTCTCAGTAATAGTACATTCTTACTTTTAATCTAATATTACATTTATATATTTATGGCCTCTACCTTACTGCTTTCTCCTTGCGTTAAAGTCCTTCCATGCTCCGATTAATTAACCAAACTAAATCATTTATAAAAATGATTTTATTAAAACCGAACAGTTTTTTTTAAAAGTTGCTTCGTTAATTTTTTTTTAATTTTTATTAAACGGATTAAAAAAAGAATAAATAAATAAAATTGTCATTTATTATTGATACCATAAAAAAAATCATCAAATGAAATTTTTTAACATTTTTTTACTCGTGCTATTCTTTCATATTTGTTTACTATTTGATTGCTGCAGAGTCTGACCATGACGATCGTGAGTTACATGGGAAAGATAAGAATTGCATTTGGAGTAGAGAAAGACTTCATCGACAAGCAATTATTCAAGTCGTCTTTGGAAAATTCTCTTGAGATGGTAACAGAAGCAGCAAGACAGATTAAGGCATAAAATCAAATATGGAACATATGCATGCATCTACTACCCCTATATTCTTGTTCATATT
>Ga0123340_1005171_pt1 | contig 12408 bp, 3 predicted proteins | sample SirMexnodulemix_FD_89961 | JGI IMG/M metagenome (GOLD analysis project Ga0123340, IMG submission 89961) | Root nodule microbial communities of legume samples collected from Mexico - Siratro Mexico nodule mix | ecosystem: Host-associated > Plants > Roots > Nodule | place: Mexico: Nepantla... | reverse complement strand
TGTTTAAAAAAAAAAAAATATAACATAAAAGTTTATCAATCTTAAAAAAAATTCTTTCCAAAAAAATTAGACCCGTTTTATTTTCTTTTGGTCTTAATTTTTTCAAAAAAAAAAAAAAAAAACGTTAGCCTATATTTAGGTATACAAGAAAGAAAAAATAAAGAGAAAAAAAATTGAATATTCGAGAAATTATATAATGAAAAAAAAGACCCAGGGAACAACTATACTTTAGGTTATCGTTGTTTATATCTAAAGACGAAATTTTGTATCCAAAACGGAGAAACACTATTACATATATAGTCAATTCGCAACTTATGACCAAGTATTATTAATTTATAAACTTAAATGTCACAAAAGAATTTTGGTAGGCATAACACACGCCTACATATAACTAATAATTTTCCGTAGAACCATGGATAATTTCTATTTTTCTATATATATTACCTCCCAATCTTTGTTACCCGTATATTCTCGTGCATTTTTGTTTGCCCTTGATTCACTATGGTTTCTTCAGCTAAAACCTTTTCCATAGCTTTCTTTAGTGTTTTCTTCTTCCTATTCCCAACAGGTGCATGTTTATATATATATAAATATAACACTTTTTTTTTATATTTCTAGCTTCTTCTTTTTTTTTTTTCTTTTTTTTTTTTTTTCTAAAATCGGTTAACGTATACTACAGGATTATATTCAGCGACTCTCACCATCACCAACAAGTGCACCTACACAGTGTGGCCAGCAATTTTATCCGGCGCCGGAAGTTCACTGATCTCCACCACCGGCTTCGCCCTCATACCAGGTGAGTCCAACACTCTCCCTATGCCTCAAGCTTGGTCCGGCCGATTGTGGGGTCGTACCCTTTGCTCCCTCGACATCACCGGCAACTTCTCATGTGTCACTGGTGACTGCGGCACTTCAACGGTAGAATGCGCAGGTGGAAACCCCGCCCCACCGGTTACCCTGGTAGAGTTTGATTTGAACGGCACCGGGCTCAACTTATTCGACATCAGCCTCGTGGACGGTTTCAACCTTCCGGTGAGGGTGGCTCCCAAGGGTGAAAACTGCTCGGCCGTGGGTTGCTTGGAGGACTTGAACACGGTGTGTCCGATGGAGCTTAAGGTGATAAGGGACGGCGAGGCCGTGGGGTGCAAAAGCACGTGCAAAACTGACCCATGCTCCAGTTCACTGTTTTTCAAGACTGCATGTTCTGGAGCTCGCGTCTACACCTACGATAATTATGGCTTCTTTACTTGTTCATCTCCTCATTACATTGTCACTTTCTGTCCCACCTCCAAAAGGTATTTTTTTTTTTCTCACTTTCTTCATGAAAAATAAACTTATTTTTTTTAGTTTCAAGATAAAGTCAACAAATTTATTTGTTATAATAGTGGACGTCGAACATTTATCATAGAAAAAGTTAAATGATTTGGAATTCAAAAAATTCTTAGAGGCGTTTATGAGACCAAGTATACATCCGTTTCCTTTTTTACAAGATATTAACAAAAAAATAGTGTTTATTATATAAAATAAGTTATGTCAATTTGAGATATTGAATTCATGGTGGTATAAAGTTACATTGAATAGTTAATAACCTTTTGCTGTAAAATGTCATTTAAAATAAAATAAAAACTTTTCTCATCTTTAGATTGCTTTTGAATTCTGTGCAGTCGGATGAAGGCAGACAACAAAATAGACCCTTCAGGCAGAAAGGTAGTAAAATTCACAGGCGTGTTAGCTGTTATTAGCGTTATTAGTGGCTTGATAATATTTCAAATAAGGTTACGTTTATCAAACAGAGATTGGGAAATCAGCTTGAGAGCAGGAAATAGAGCTGAGACTACAGAAGCGCCCATGGCATAACTGTTCCATTCATGTTGTATATGTTTTGTGATTTGTGTGTAAGTTATTGTTATTTGAGTACTTTATGTCGTAAAATTGGGTAGTTGCTGAATACTCTTTATGATATATACCCTTATATTCATAAACGCAGCTACACAGTTTGTTCCTATGTATGTAAGTAGAGAAGGGAGAGAATTATAGATAAACAAAAGATATATGTAAACATTGTACGATATATTGTGTGATTTAATGATGTATTTCGGTGCCAGAAAAAAATATGTGATGCGGCCTTGTTCTTTAACAAGAAATGGTAGTTTTACACAACTATTTGCAAATAACTTCCATCTTACTAAGTTACTTATCATAAATTATTTTAAGGTGTCCAGACATGTATAATCCATTTAGAAGAGTCAACTCTGACAATGGATTCTCCCGTCAATGTGCTGCGATATGACAGTGATAAGAAATTTTTTAGGTATGTAACATAAATGTTATTTGTCTGCTTGACTAAATAGTTATTAAAATTTTGATAGAATATTTTTTCAAAAGATATTTTAATAGAACTAAAATCAAATTTCGTATTTTATAAGAACCAAAAATAATGGTTTGAAATTTTATACAGTTGAAAATAAAAGAATTTATAGAAACCAAAACAAAAATTTGTCCCTTTTCAAAGGATTATAAACAATCCTAGTTTGTTTTAAAAAAAAAACTAGCTTTCATCGAGCCAGGAGCATTTATGCGTCAATGAAATATATAAATTGTTTCTTAAACCAAGTCATAATTTTTTTCAACGATATTTATTCATCTTTCTATATTAAAATTAAATCATTTTTATTCAAAATGAGTTTATTCTTTTAATGGATTTTTCTTCGGTTACAGTTATTTTCCAATTAAAATTACACATTTAAATCAAGTTAATTAACCTTTCTATGTTTTACTTATTTTTTAAACATTCTCCTATAATTTTTGTGTACTCTTAAATTAATATTTTTTTCACGTTAAACTTCCCCTTCAAATTAACTATTGCGATAACCCGTGTGTTGCACTAGTATTGATTTCAAAAATTAACAATTTTTTAATTATTATAATTTCTAGTGTATTTTTCAGTTATTTTTTTATTTATATGTAAAATCGAATCATACAATTTTATACTGATGGTTTATGTTATTTGATTTACAATTTCGCATTCAATTTTATATAAAATTTATATACTATATATATTTGGTATGGTCAAAATTTGATTCACCATGTCGCTCTCAATTTGACAAGTACACGGGCATTTTCATTCCCTCCTATCCGTTGATTATTTTGGGCTAATAAGTCAAACAATCTTCTTTGGAAAAGTTTTTCTTTTTTTCACAGGAAAATCCAATGCACTTTCTTTTGTCATATTCTTATTTGGACGGCTTCTTCCTGCGCCTCCATGCCTTCGTTCTGCACGTCCATAAATTATTGAATTTCCAAAACTAACCTTAAATAGATTACCGAATTTCCAAAATTAACCTTAAGTAAATTGTAAACTGTCCGATTACTCTCATGTAATCCTACACCTCTGTATCTTCACTTCATCCGGCACTTTCAGCCACAGACCACACCTCTACTGGTATACCTCCATAATAGAAGCGCAGTAGAGAATAAAGGAAGAGTTGTCATTACATATTGTTCATGTCACCAGTGAGAATGAAAGTACGTGTACTGTTGTCACAAAATTCGGAAATCTGTAATTCTGAAAATCATCTAATTATAAAATTATTTATCATCGAATTAATCTTTCAAATTAGCGTAATCCTGAATAGGAATTTGCTTCCAGGCCAATCCGCAAGAAAATATATATATATATATATATATATTCTGAAACACAGTTCTTATATTTGAATTCGAAAGATAAATTTGTATTCAGGAACAAATTTGGTGAACGGCAGTGACAACAGTACACATACACTACTTTCACTTTTACTGGCGATGACATAAATGGTGGACAACATGGTAGCTATTCATGTGACGGCGACTTTTCCTTCACTCTCTACGGCGCTTCTGTTATGGAGGTATACCACTGGAGGTGTGGTCTACGGCTTAAAATGCAGGGTAAAAAAGATATGGAGGTGTAAGATTATATGAGAGTAATTCGGATATTTAGAATTTATTTAATAATGTTAGTTTTGAAAATTTAAAAATCTATGGAAGTACAAGAAGAAAACATGGAGGCAAGGAAGAAGATGTCTTATTTGTATTTATAAATATTATTCGAGGTACACTAAAAATTTTTAATCACTTAAGATTAAGAATTAACTATTTCAATAATTTCAAAGTATTAACAACTTTTTTTAACAGTATTTTTTGCTTTTATTATTCTTAAATATATACATAAATTTTTAGAACGCGGATATAATATAGACAATCATATCTTTTTGTTGCTTAAATGTCGCTCATCCAAAATTATTTTCGGACAAATAGCTTAATAAGCATAAGTAGTTGTTGTAATGAATTCAACTTTTATATTTGATTAACTGATTATTGATTAGTTCTTTGATTACTAGGAAATGGCACATCTGTTAAAACTAAAAAGATACTCTAAAATATTCTTCATCATCTTGATCTGATGCATATTCTTTGTGAGTAAAACCAAATATAATTTATTTTTCACTCAAAGTTTAACTTTGAGTTAGAGGAATTTTGTGGTTGTTGTATGGGTGCTTAATCCTCACGTGAGTAGATCACTTATAGGTGAATTTTAGCCTTAAAATTAAAATTGGGAGTGCGAAAAGTAATATACTAAAATTATGTAATATTCTCCTTATAAAACCAAATTTAATTATTAAAAAATCATAATCCACATAAACTGTCATTTTTATTTAGCATTTATAGCAAAGATGAATAAAAAGAAAAAGAAAATAAGTAAACCTTCATATTCAACCATTCGTCACTATTTTAACTTTTCAAAGGAAGCCAAGAAAGATAGCTTAATTAAGATAGTTTTTTGTTTTAGTTGTTAAGGTTTTTTATCGTTTTTAGCTAGCTCAAATATCATATTCTAGCACTTCATATTTACACTTTTTCTATAAGATATTATGGTACCAAATTTAAAAGTAATTTAATTATAATTAATGATTCAGTATCAAGTTTTAACAAAATAACAGAAATAACCATAGTCAAATATAGTTATAGAGAATGACAGTTCATGTGGATGGTGATTTTTAACAGTTAAATTGGTCTCCCTAATTGGATTTTTTCATATAAGTGCAATTTATAGGTTATAAATAGATTACCTTTTGCACCTCTTAATCTTATTTTGAGCTTAAAGTTCACCCCGGTGAAAATATTTTTCGAGACCTTTCAAGTTTTTTTTACTTTAAACTTTTCAACAGTTGGCATTATCTTGTTATGTCTTCTACTAACTCATACTTGGCTCATTTATTTGCACATATACAAAATTCAGATGCTTGAGTATATTATTCAAATACCTTTTGGCTTGTAGATATACTTTTTTCCAAATTAGATTTGAATTCTGGCCTTTAAAGTTTCTAATTAACTTGCAGTTGTATTTTTTCACAGCTTATGTTTTTGTTTCGAATACTTATTTGATGTTGCCTTTTAGCTCTTATGTCATTAACACTTTCTGTTTTGATTTTCTTCTTCTGTATTTGATTTTACATTCTTAAATTACTCGACTTTCGTATCATAGTTTCTACTTTCGTATAATGGTTTCTACTTTCGTATAATGGTTTCTACTTTATTGAGCCTCTCGAAGTCTTTCAACCTTTAAGTTTTTGGGCCTTTGAACCTTTCAGTCTTTGGGCATTTGAACCTTGATAAGGGACTGTTTAGACTATAGTTCGTATAGTTATTTAGTTGCAGAAATGCTTTTTTAGATTTTTTAGATTCAAAATAAACAATGTAAAAAAAAAAATGAAATGGAAGGATAGAGTGTTGGATATAGAAGAAATTATTGAAAAGATTGAAGGATATTTTTTGTAAAAAGAAATATAAATAAGTAAGAATGGGCAAAAGCGGAATTAAGAAAAGAGGTTCAGAAACACGGATACTTAGCTTCAAAATTAGTTAATTTGTTTAATTACTTTGTTTGGATATAAAACCCACATAAGGTACATTATATTGTGGGAGACATATACTTTTACTTTCTACCTTTTAGTTTTCAATTTGGTGTATAACATTGCTTTACACATTTGTTGAGGACACAGAGAGTAATAAGAAAAATAGTTTCAAGCTTTTCTAGAGTTTCTCATCTTTGCAATTCTTCTTCCCTTCTATGTTTTCTGCTTTTCACATTTTTTTCCCCAAAGACTTTCAATACAGCTCTTCAATAAAACGGATGAATATTTAGAAGAAGAATCTGTCCAAGTAATTTTAGTTTGTTATTTTCTGCTCTTGAAATTCTTTTAGTGTTCAATTCTTGATTAAGATTTGATTAGTTAGAATTTATGGAGCGATTGGTTCATTATTCTCATTATAAAATAAATAATTTAGATTTGACTTCTTGGATTCAAGATTGGAGACAGTGAATTGTGGTTACTAGGTTATTTTCTTGTTCTATACATCGTTCCACTTCATTGTTTTTCTTTGCCTATTCCAGTTTTAATTTTTGTTACTGGTCTTACAGTTTATTCAATTGCCCATTTCGATTGCAATTTACCATTCAATTTTGGTAGTCAAATTAGGTTTACTATTACTGTTTTACAACTATATTCTTTACTATTCTGCAATTTTATTATTTTTTTCTGCACTGCATTTTAATCTCTACTTCTACAATTCAGTTTATGCATTCATATCTTCAATTCAAATTCTGCATTTTTAATTTCTATTTTCTATTATTAAGTTTTCTAATTATGTTTCCAGTTTCTGATTTCTTCACTATTTATAGTTTTGATTCTAATTTTTGTTGCTATTTTCAATTTGATTTGCTGTTAATTCATCTATGCTGCATTCAATTTCGGTTTTCATTGCCAATTTAAAATGTTTAGTTTTAGTTTTAGTTTTGTTAGGTTTTATAGTTAAAATAGTTGTTCTGCTTTAGTTTCATTTTTTATTTTTACATTAGATTACAATTTCAGTTGAATGTTTCAATTCTAACTTTTGATTCTTGTTCTGCATTTTAATTTCAGTTTTCAGATCTCTATTGTTATAAAATTGTGTTTACTTTCAAGTTTTTACTTTTAAAATTCAGTTTCAGAATTTAGCTTTCTTTTTACATTGATTATCTTATTCGATCATCTTTTATTTATTATTTTAGTTTAAAATTCTGTTTTACAATTGCTATTTAAGACCGTCAATCCTTTATTTTCTTTAATTTGTTAAGGAAAGAAAAAATTTCAATAAAATTGATGAGTTTGTATTTCTTTATATCGATCCAGATTGATCTTATATTGTATTGAGGGAAACTTAATTTTATTTTTAAAACTGAATAAAAATAGATATCAACACTTTTACAAATATTACAAAAAATTTATATATAAATCTACATGTTAGTATTTGTCATGATTATTATCTACAAATATGTAGGAGTAATCATCCGTATATATAATTATCCATTAATGTGATATTTGCTGGTAAAGTGCAATTGTAATTACTCACATATTTTTATATTTAAATAAAATAAAAATTGTAATTAAACATATATATATATATATGTATATACATGAATAATATTAATAATAATAACATTATTATTATTATTAATTATAAAAACAATACTAATATTATGAATACAAAATTTATTTGATCTAATAGTTATAAATGTTATGTACATGCTCCATAACAATATAACAATCAAAAGTAATGAAATGGAAAGGAGGAAAGAAAATTAATAACTCAAAAGTCAAAGGGGTACTAAGTCCAAGGGTACAGTTGACGCTCATTGAAATTGTTAAGAAATGTCAAAGTTGAACTTTCAACCAACACGGTGATGCACTATGCCTACTTAACTCAACAGTACTGTATAAACACCTCCCAACTATCTCCCCTCTTTCTGTCTCAAACAAGATCCTTAATCTGCAACTTCAACCTCTCTTGTTTTTCCTTTTCTTCTTAGTCTCATCTTCAAAACATACCCTTTTCTATCCTCCACTGCATTTTTGTTTACCGTTCATCAACTATGGTTTCTTCAGCTAAAACCTTTTCCATACCTGTCTTCAGTGTTTTCATCTTCCTATTCCCATTAGGTGCATATTCATATATTTATACTTATACGTAGCAATTTTTGTTCTAAAAATGGTTAATGTGATACAGGATTATACTCAGCTACTTTCACCATCACCAACAAGTGCACTTACACAGTGTGGCCAGCAATTTTATCCGGCGTTGGAAGTTCACTGCTCTCCACCACCGGCTTCGCCCTCATACAAGGTGGCTCCAACACTCTCGCTGTGCCTCCCGCTTGGTCCGGCCGATTGTGGGGTCGTACCCTTTGCTCCCTCGACATCACCGGCAAATTCTCATGTGTCACGGGTGACTGTGGCACTTCAACGGTAGAATGCGCAGGCGGAAACCCCGCCCTGCCGGTTACTCAGGTAGAGTTTGATTTGAACGGCACCGGGCTCAACTTATAGGACATCAGCCTCGTGGACGGTTTCAACCTTCCGGTGAGGGTGGCTCCCAGGGGTGGAAACTGCTCGGCGACTGGTTGTTCAGCGGACTTGAACGCGACGTGTCCCATGGAGCTTAAGGTGATATGGGACGGGGAGGCCGTGGGGTGCAAAAGCACGTGCCAAACTGAACCATGCTCCAGTTCACTGTTTTTCAAGAGTGCATGCTCTGGCGCTCGCTTCTACACTCACGATAATCATGGCTTCTTCACTTGTTCATCTCCTCATTACACTGTCACTTTCTGTCCCACCTCCACAAGGTAAGTTTTCTCTCACTTTCTTCTGAAAGATAAATTTTCTTTTGGTTTCATAGATTTTCTATGCAACATTTAGCATAGAAAAAATTAAATGATTTGGAGGTTTTTCTTTATTATACTTGGAATTCGAATAATTCTTACAGGCGTTTACGAGACCAATACACTTTATATCGAAAGCATTGTTAGTTAAATACTCACACTGAATGATGAAACGCAAAAATTGCGATGATTTGGCACATGAGGAACACACGGCTACAGTCTTCAAAAGGCTAATTTAATAAGGGAAATAATCTTTTGAGAATAGTAATAACCGGTAATAACCGTGTAACAATCTATTTTATACTTATTATAGTTATTATAAAAATAAAATTTTATATTTATAATAAAAATAAGAATAAAATAATAATTATGAAGTGGTTATAAAGATTTATTGGATATCAAAATATTAATATCTATTTTAAAATTAAAAAAAAAAATGTAAGATATGATTTTGATAGAATTGTGTGAGAAAATGACGAAATGGTTTTTAATAAATACCCGTTTTCTTTTTTTTACTTAGAATTGTTAACAAAAATAAGTGTTTATTATATAAAATAAGTTATATGAATTTAAAATATTGAGTTCATATGGTGATCTAAAATACATTGAATAGTTAATAATTTTTGGCATAAAATGTAATTTAAAATCAAATAGAAACGTTTCTCATCTTTAGATCCCTTTTGAATTTTGTGCAGTGGGATGGAGGGAGACAACAAAATAGACCTTTCAGGCAAAAAGGTAGCAAAATACACAGGCGTGTTAGCTCTTATTAGCCTTATTTGTGGCTTCATAATATTCCAAATAAGGTTACGTTGTGAAATCAGCATGAGATCAGGAGCTGAGACTACAGTAGCGTCCAACGCATAACTGTTCAATTCATGTTGTATATGTTTTGTGATTTGTCTGTAAGTTATTGTTCTTTGATTACTTTATGTTGTTAGAAAAGGTAGTTGCTGAATACTCTTTATAATATATACCCTTATATTCATAAATGCGGCTACACAGTATGTAAGTAATTCACAGAGAAGGGAGAGAGAATTATATTTGTACAATATATTGTGTGATTAATGATGTCTTTTGATAGCAGAAAAACAGTATGTGATCTTGTTATTACTTTCTTCATGTGGTCTTGTTCTTTAAAATCATAATCCATGTATGTATAATTCATACAGAAGGGGCAACTTGGTCGGGAATAATTTTGATTCACAATTTCGCAAGTGCATGGGCATTTTTCATTCACTACCACCCATAGCTTATTTTGGGTCAATAAGTCAAACCATCTTCTTTGCAAAAGATTTTTCTTTTCACCGAAAAATCCAATGCACTCTTTTTTTCATTTTTCTTAGTTGTATTTATAAATATTTTTCGAGGAATACTAAATATTTTAATAACTTAAAAAGAAGAATTAACTATTTTAATGATTTCAAATATTAACAACTTTTTTTATAACCATTTTTTGCTTTCATTATTCTCAAATATATACACAATTGTAGAACGCGAGTATAATATAAACAATCATATTAAAGTCCATCCTTCTGAGGAATCGTGGAAACACAATAATGTCATATCCCTTATAAAAATTTGGTAAGAGGTGGCATATACAACAATCGTCAATATTAGGTAAATTAGTCGTCAATCGTCATTAATATATAACAAAAAATTAACACTAAAATGATACATGATCTCCATGTAAAAATTAGGAGAATGGACATCGGAATACAAGTTTTTTTTTTTTTTAATTTTTTATACATGTCAACAAAACATTACTACTCTTTTCTTTTATATTTTATTTTAATAATCTCTCCTTTAATATGAAATGACGGAGTTTCCATTTAAGAGGTTTACTAAATAGGTTAGCCAATTGCTTATCACTTTATAAAAACTTCACCATAATTATTTCATCATTATCAAAATCCCTTGAAGAGTTTTATTGTGGACTTGTTCGATATTTTTTTTTTTTTGTTTAAATTGTGGCTGCAAAATTATTTTCAGCAAAATAGTATAACAAGCATAAGTAGTTGTTATAATGAATTTAACTTTTATACTTGATAGAGTTATTATTGATTGTTTCTTTGATGAGTAGAAAATTGTATAAATGTGAAGGATAAAGTACTCCCTTGATCTAATGCATAATTTTTACAAGTAAACTCAGCACTTCATGTGTGTAGCTATGACTTAAGTTTTGTGGTTGTTTTATGTGTCCTCTTGATCCTTTCATATTATTATCCCCTACATCATATGTCACAAGATCAACCTGACTTTTATACCACTAATAACAAAAAAAAAAAAAACAGTAAAGGTGAGTTATTCTAACATAAACCTTAATATGTGTGTTAATATATAACAAAAAAATAATACTAGAAAAGAATTACTAAACCTTAATGTATGTATTAATATATAACAAAAAGTAATACTATAATAGAATTACTAAAGGCCAAAAACTTTAATATCACTACAAGAAAAATTAGGTTTAGAAAAGTCAAGTTTAGAAACCAATTTATTGATCTCTAAAATGATAAAATTAGTTATTAATTTAATTAAAAATCAATTTAAAATTTAATAATATAAGTAATTAAGAATGTGATAGCTAATGTTAGATATTAATTATCTTGACTTAATTGATCGTTAAATTCAATTATTAATTTTATTTTATAATTATTTAATAATTAAAACTTAATTTAATAGTTATTTTAATAAAAATTAATAATTATTTTATTTGATAACTAAGTAACCTTTTTCATATATATATATATATCCATCTTTCCTTCGTAGGTTGGTTTGAAAAGTGAAAGGAGTGACAAATTCTTAAATGTGTGAAGCTTTATTCACTCTTTCTTTGTGTGTGTTGTAAATGTTAAAATAAATATAGAAAATAAAAAAAAATATCAGGATTTCGTCATTTTTGTATTTTTTTACGTATATATACTTATTTTTATTTTATTTTAATATTTATATCAAATACTAGAAAAAAAATAAGCAAAGTTTTATAAATTCAAGAATCGGTCACTCCTTTCACTTTTTCAATAAACCTAACAAGAATGGTTTAAAAAAATATTTAATTGAGAGCTTGACCAAACATAGATCCAAACTCTTACATGATTTTAAATCAACTCTTACAACATAAGTAGCTTAAAATCCCATGAAATTTAAACATTTTTATAGCTTTTTAGTCTCTATTGATAATGATCAAGACAAACTTTTATGGTTTTAATATTTAAATAAGTCGATTTCTTTCAAATATTTTTTTCAATGATTTTATTTGAGTTAGAAGGAAAAAATCCTTCAACCTGTAAAAAGGAAAAAAATGCTAAGTGCAATTTGTGATTTTAAAATGCTAAATGCACTCAAAGCAAGAGTGCCGTGGACTTATGGTGTTGTGTGATTTTAAAAATATCTTTAGCTTACAAATAAAATATATATTTTACAAACTCATTTGGTGTTCTTTTGCTTACTATGGTCCTACTGGACATAATAAAAAGAAAAACGAAAAGGAACAATAACAATGGAAGAAAACTAGATTAGTAAAATATAATTTTGAGGATTCAGGCTTTCACCATATTTTTAAGAATAATAATCGTGTTTAAATTCAATTTTTGAAATTAAGTCTTAAATTTTAATTTTATTTTTGATATAATCAATTTTTGCTAAATTTTAATAATAAATTAGTTTATTAT
>Ga0123340_1005169_pt1 | contig 12409 bp, 6 predicted proteins | sample SirMexnodulemix_FD_89961 | JGI IMG/M metagenome (GOLD analysis project Ga0123340, IMG submission 89961) | Root nodule microbial communities of legume samples collected from Mexico - Siratro Mexico nodule mix | ecosystem: Host-associated > Plants > Roots > Nodule | place: Mexico: Nepantla... | reverse complement strand
ATATTAATATATAAATGATTTTATTACATTAATAAAATCTACTACAAAGTTTTCACTTATTTTTCTTCTCTCTTTACTTTTTTTCCATCCCACAACATTTTACTCTCTACTCCTCTATTTCTTTTATTTTCTATTTTCTCTTGAATCCAAGCATAAAAGAACACATGATTTGCTGCTTATAAAAAGGATATAATTTTTAACATTATCATATTGAAATAGTTAGTGGTGTAAAGTTAATGTCTAATAATTCTAAAAACGAAACGATTAAGATTGCGAAAGATGTTGTTACTATAATTGCTAGCAAGATATGATGACTTTGATAGCATAATTGGAATCCAGACGCAAAAGATACTTCCAACTTCCAACGATTTGACACCAAAGCAAAATGAATTATGGAACATCAACACCCCTTCTTCTTAATTAATCTTTATAATTGGCATATATTTAGAAGAAAAAAAAACTATATTACGAGTACTAATTTGGACGCTTTATATTCATAATTTGGATTATATTAAAATATTATATCACTACGAACAATTCTACCATCTAGATAATACCTATTATTTAGTGATACTTCCACCTTTCTTTGATAATTTGTTTTCTTTTGGGCTGCTGCAATATAAGGTAAAACCCAACACTGCCACGAATCATGTGTTGAAAATCCAACGCAAGATTCGGTCCATAATATAAATCTTCCAACCAAAACAGCCTTACTTGGTAATCTACGAAAATATAAAAAAAAAAAAAAAAAGTGTTACGAAATTCTGGTCAAGAGGACAGAAAGAGAGATTTTTGTCGTGAAAGATTGACAATTAGATGACGTACTCATACGATTACTGCAATTCTGGTTTGTGGAGCAGGAACAAGAAAACAAAATACTGGCTATACTCGTTAACACACGCACCACCTTGTTGGTTGATTCAAAATTATTTTATTTGTTTGTTTAAAAAGTTTATGATTAAACTCTTTTATGCAGAACTTTTGGCTCAAGAACTATTTTTTAGTTAAAACAGATGCAATGTAAACACCCACCTTAGATATGATGTTAAACTTAAGGCATGCGTTTCACGTACACTCTACAAAATAAATTGATTTTGCTTAGAATGGAAAGGGTTTCTCAGTCAAAGGGTAGAATGTTGTTCCATTTTCTGTCTTTCTCCCAAAGACCATTTTTCTGTCTCGTGTGGACGTGCGTGAATATATATTGGCAACTAAGTGTTTTGATTGATTCCACCAAAGAAGGAAGAATCAAAAAGGTTGGATAAGAATTGTGAATATTGTATCATGGATGAAGCTAAAAGAATGGAAGAAGGGCTCAGCACTCCACATAATGGTGAGTTGAAACAGGAAATTGAAAAAACCAATGGTGATGGAGAATCCATTGAGCATGACAGAGACACAAGGAGTGCTACACAAGAGGGTGAGTCCATTCAGCAAATAGTGGAGCAAGAGCAACCATTGGTGAAGCAAAAGACAAAAAGAGTTGCAACCCTTGATGCATTTAGGGGTCTCACCATAGTGGTTAGTGTTAGATAATTTGTAATTAAATATATTATTTTGTCATGGTTTATGCATATTTTGAAAAGGAAAGAAGAGTGAAAACTGTTGTATATGCGTGTAATTGTGTTACTTATGCTAAATGTGCAGCTGATGGTACTAGTAGATGATGCTGGGGGAGCTTATCCACGCATTGATCACTCCCCGTGGAATGGATGTACATTGGCTGATTTTGTTATGCCTTTCTTTCTTTTCATTGTTGGGGTTGCTATAGCCCTCGCACTGAAGGTAGATGCTCTTGTTTTTTAATTTTTCTCAGCATAGAAGCATTATCATAAGATGTTATTTATAGTTGGCTCTTCTTGTTTCAACAAACTGTTTTACTTTGTACCTAGATTTGATGATCAAGATTATTTAATCCCTATTACTCTCTTTCTCTCACTTCTTTATATTCACTCATATGTATTAACTTGTGACAACACAGAGAATCCCAAGGGTTAAGGATGCTCTGAAGAATATAATCCTTAGGACATTGAAGCTTCTCTTCTGGGGTATTCTTTTGCAAGGTACCAAAACTTCCCTAGCTCTCTTTTTTAACATACTCATTGTACAAGACTAAACTCAAACTTGACAACAGAGATTATGAAGTACTAGTGGTACTAGACCATTTGCCAATAAATGAAACTTTCAAGGATTCTTTTACCATTGCATATATTTAATTTACAATTAATGCCACAGAAATTTCAGTAGGACCATCAATGCATATCATGCATTAATTGATTCATGCAAACCCATCTTCCTTTATTCAAAGTAGTTGAATTCAATATGCTAAACAGTTTACAATAAGAGACTATTCCATGTGTGACAACATTGATAAATTGGAGTCGCAGGTGGATATTCTCATGCACCTGATGATCTATCATATGGAGTTGACATGAGATTTATACGATGGTGTGGCATTCTCCAGGTTTGGATCGAATTGTACTAAATTTCCACAACTCAGTTCTTGAGTAACCATGATTCTGCATATTGTGTCTGTGCAGAGAATAGCCCTTGTGTACTGTGTTGTTGCTCTAATAGAGACATACACCACCAAGCTTAGACCCTCTACCCTGAAGCCGGGACACCTTTCCATTATTAGTGCTTATCGATGGCAATGGTGAGAAAAGCAACACATTTCATATATGTAAAAAGTTTGGTTGAAATTCTCTAAACAGTTAATGGGATTGTGAATTTGATATGACTTATGGGAGACATATTTGTGTTACATAGGTTTGGGGGGTTTGTGGCATTTGTGATTTACATGGTTACAACCTTCAGCCTCTACGTTCCAGATTGGAGTTTTGTGGATTATAACAGCCACGAACCAAAGAGATACACAGTACACAATCTCTCTCTAGATATTACTTAATATTTTCTCAAATTTTTACTAGGTTTATGTTCTTTTGTTGATGCTAGTTTCCTGATTCTAGGTCCAATGTGGAATGCGAGGAGACCTAGGTCCTGCATGTAACGCGGTTGGTTACGTGGACAGACAAGTTTGGGGCATTAATCATCTTTATTCCCAGCCTGTTTGGACACGCTCAAGGGTGAGTTTTGTCTTAATCACCATAATTAAGGAATATTAGTTTTTTACTATGAACAATTATATAGAGAGTTTTATGTAGAATGATGCATGTTTTGAGAAAACGTTTTTCAGGCATGCACACTGAGTTCTCCAGCTGAAGGCCCTTTACGTAAAAATGCTCCATCTTGGTGTCGTGCTCCTTTTGAACCGGAAGGCTTGTTGAGGTTTTATTCCCAACATAAATCAATGGCTACACATAACTTTTCATCCACTTTCTATTTTGCTTTTTGTTTTCTTATTTGATCTTTAACCAATAAAAATCCACACATAATTTTTCATCCACTTTCTCTTTATGTAGTTCCATATCAGCTATCCTCTCTGGTGTCATTGGCATCCACTATGGGCATGTCTTGATTCACTTCAAGGTTACACACTTTACACAATAATGTCTCATGCCCTTGTACTTGTTCACACACTAAGTTTTTTCCTTGTAAATTTTTACTTAAAATTCACAGGGTCATTCCGAGAGGCTCAAGCAATGGCTCTCATTTGGGTTTGTCTTATTGATCATAGGCATCATCCTTCATTTAACAGATGGTAAGGCCACTAAGACATGTCACATTTGTTATATATATATATATATATATATACTTTTGCTGAAAATATGTGACAAAAAATTTCCATGGAATATGGCAGCAATCCCAATCAACAAGCAACTCTACAGCTTCAGCTATGTTTGTTTCACAGCTGGGGCAGCTGGAATTGTCTTCTCTGTATTCTACTTGCTGGTAAAAATATTAATTAAGTTTCATGACTATGCAATGTTACCATTCAATCTGATAGCTTAATTACGTTCTGTTTGATAATGATAATTAATTATGATTCTTATATAGTATTTCTGAAAATCAAACAGATAGATGTTTGGGGCCTTCGTACTCCATTCTTGCTCTTGGAATGGATAGGAATGAATGCAATGCTAGTGTTTGTTATGGCAGCCCAAGGCATCTTTGCAGCATTTGTTAATGGATGGTATTACAAGGATCCAGATAACTCACTAGTAAGAACCTCAACTTTTGACTTATAGTATAGATGCTTTCTACTTTAAAATTAAAATTAATTTTAACTCTGAAAAAGTATCTTTTTTTTTTTTTTTTTCAGTTAGATTTCAAGTAGCTGTGACTAAAATGCTGACAATTTTTATGAAAACCATGAATCAGGTGAACTGGATTCAGAATCATGTGTTTATCAATGTTTGGCACTCAGAGAGGCTAGGAACTCTGTTATATGTCATATTTGCAGAAATCACTTTCTGGGGTGTGGTGGCTGCAATCTTTCACAAATTGGGAATATACTGGAAACTGTAATTAGCTAATTACACAATCAACCATGTTAATTAATAGATACAAAATAGTATAAAATATCTCTGAATTCTTCTTTGCAATGATTGGTGGTTTAAATTGGTCCGTCTATAATCCATATAATCCAAGTTTTCCAAATCACTTCTTTCTTATGAATTTTCTCTCCCCCAACTTGTCAAAAACAGTTGATGATGGACCAAATTCCAAAGGAAAGAAAAAGACACACCTTGCAACCCCTCTTTGTTTTTCCTTTTGGTATCATTCAGCTACTTGTGGATAGACCCTGCAATGATTCACAAGTTCTTATACTATTTGCCAAACTCACTCTATAAAATTGGTTAGTTGGTAATTTCTACCTCTACAGTGAACCAATTCTACAAGCAAAATATGAACGCAGGGCTCCAAAATATCTACCACAGGCATGAAAAGAATCATTTCATTTGTACCATTGCGCACATGGAGCTTCTGTATGATAATGACATTTGAAAACGAAAACAAAAAAAAATCCAGAGATATCAGTTTTCATGTGATTCTTTATTCTTATACATATAAATACACACACAAATATATATAAACAAAAGCATATACTTATTAAATGGAAGTCCTAAAATAACCACATGTCAATATTACAGTGTTTGTTTTTAATTAGTTTATGAATTTGATTCAACCAAAACAAATATAATTGTGAGTTCTTGGTATTTAGATTAACAATTCTTAGATCTTCAATTTAGAATATGATAAAAGCTAGCCGATTTTACATAAAACAATCAATTTCAATTAACAATATACTATAAAAAGATTAAATTTAATTTTTGTAGTTACTAAAATATCATTTCGTTTAATGAGAATGCATAGAGAAACTTATATATCTTGTATAGTATATAACGATTTGGAAAGCAATAAAGTATGGTGTCAAAGAAACTCTCAAAGGGTCATAAATTTAAATTGAGATAAAAGTAAAAGTCTAAAAGTAGTGAAATAGTTGTAGAATAAATTATCTAAAACATAAATTTAAATCTTTATAACTTGGAATGAAACAACTTACAAGTAATTAATAGTAAATGAACATGACTATTCATAAAGGTGTGAGAACACGTAGTGCATTTTCATTAGCCATGATCTAGATATTTCAAAATTTATAATATAGTACATAAGTTTTTCACTTTAAAATATTGTACCTATGTATAGATTCCTTGACAATTATTTGTTTGTTTTTCTAATGAATATAACACGTGTACTCATATACTATGTTGACGGTTATTAAATTACCACGTGTAGCATATTCATATCCTTGAGGACGATTTTAATTTCGAATAACTAGTCACTATTTGGTTGTACTATGCAACTTCTAAGTTTATTTAAATTTTCATTACGACATTTAATTATTTATAAACGGTTTAGGATACACCAACGGTGCACGAAAAAAACAATGATGAATTATCTTATAAAAGATATTTAATTTAAAACAAAACAAAAAATCCCTGCATGTAACTTTATCCTTTCCTTTCTTTAATATCCTTATCCTTGGAGGGGACACCTTATCAACATCTAAACTAATTCAATAATGTTTTATTTATTATTATTGTCTTTCCATTCTAATTGTTTTTTTTTCTTCAACAATATATTTTAAATTTGAACGTTATTTGGGTAATTAATATTTAAAACTATGTTTAGGAAAGAACTGGAACTGGGATACTAATCACTTTACAATATTTGATTTCATTCTCACTTATAATTAAAAGCTCTGAGCAAAATTCGCTCCTCCAAAGTCTTCTACTTGTTACTGCCTTCTCATTTATATACATTAAGTTAGAGTTATAGAAAAGCTCAAAAGCATGATGTGGCAAAGCCACCACTTTTGCATACTACATATTTCACATTTAGTCTAACAACAACAAACTATAGTAGACAAAGCTAGCTATCTGTACACAGGTAGAGAGGTTCAACCAATCCAAAGGATGCACTCTGAACATGGCAACCATGTGTTACTCCCAACCCATCAGCATTTTCCAAACTCCCTCCTCAATCTTGCTCCTGGGATAAGATAAACCCTCCCCTTCATCAAGCAAGACTCTATAAACCTCCCACTCACGATCTCCAATCAGGTGTCTCCCAATTTTAGCCTGTTATAACAATGAACCACAATGTAGAAAACAAGTAAACACAAATGTTCTACTTGTGAATGTTACTAGAACAAAAAACATAGAAGTATGTGAAATCTAGTAACACTGACTTCTACTTGTGAGCAATGAGCATGATTCAAGAAAGTGGAGAAGTTATCACTACAAGAAAAATTGCATTTATCTACTGTAAAAATCTGTATATAATGTACAAAATCCGTATTTAATCTAAAATTATCTATCGATTACATACAGACAAAAATCCATAGGTAAGCAGGACGTAAGAAATTTACTTAAGGACATTAAGTACAGATTTTACATTTTTTTATGACATAGTGAAAAGGGTGTTAGGATGAGTGATTACCGAAAAGATGCAAGTGCCGAGCATTTTGAGTGCAAGAGTGATATCATGAAAAACAAGAGGGCGGCCCTTGCCAGATAACTCCACTGGATTTGCAACCAGAAGCTCGGTGTCCGGGCCCCTACTCACAATGGCTACTCTGAGTGGTCGAAAGAGTTCCATTCTAAGGCGTGATGACAAGGAATTCTGCTTGTTTGGGTCAACAATCTTTTTGCCATCTGCTTGCATGATGAACAAGTCAATCTCACATTTTCCTCTAGGCTTTGTAGTGAAACGCCCATAAGAAATCTGGTTGAAGGACAAATAAGGTTGTACCCTTAGGATACTAAAGATGACTAGGTATATGTATGCCGGTGTTCATTAAGCTTAGGAACACAAAGGCAAATTTTGAGGTATATAAGTACAAAAACTACAAATTCAAGATGAAATGAAGTCTAGGTTTGATGACAAATCAATTTATAGCAGCATAAAATCAACTCTAAGAAGTGTAGTATTGTTAAGATTTCAAATTTCTGTACCTGAATGTTGTAGTCTTTCAGAGTTCTCATGATGTCATAAAGTAGACCTTTGTGGTCTTGGCACATGATTTGGACAAGGGTGTGAGCAGGACTAAGCTTATTGTCCATTGTGATAGAAACATGATCTGACCTCAGAGTTCCGCTACGAGCCGAATCAGGCAATTCCAAATCAAAGGCATTTTCTGTGATTGCAGTTGGAAGGAGAGGAGATGCCTGGGTACAAGCTGTAATTTCTGGGCCAACCAAGTCTATGTCAATAGAAATGATGGCATCTCCCAAAATCTCTGTTAGATGTTCAATTGTTTCGTCCTTTCTCTTCTTTGTGTGTAGAAGTTCTCTGACATAGATGCAAGATTAAGGAGTAAACTACATTAGTTAAGCTCTCAACCGATATGAAATTTTCATCAAATGGGACACCATCAAATAAACTTTCATCCTCATAAAACACTTTGCAACATTCTCAAATGAAACAGGTAAGCTAAATAAAAGACTTTGATATAGAAGTATTAGCACAATTCCCAGAACAAAACAAAAAGCATTTCATAACAGAACTGAATAGGATTACCATCCAGATGACAATAATTAGAAAGTTTTGTTGGACAATCTGATGGAAAGGAAGGAGGAGATATTTTCATCAATAGGTCACAAGCCAACATGCAAGCGAACATGACACGTCTTTTGACCCAAAACTTTAATACACTAAGTTTATAGATCTTTGTCACTTGTATGTTGCTTCACTTGCCTATTTCTATATGGTGTGAAAGGGACTCACTTAAAAATAAAATAGAGATTATTGGAGTTCAAGTGATTAATTTCTTTTTCATCCACAAACCATGTATGTTAATTTAACCCAAAATGGCGATAATTCGCATACTGCAGTCTTAACAAATAGATCAAGAGTTTCAATAAAAATGAATGAAAAATTAGAGGAAAGCAAATATAAAATGTACACCTGGTATCAGTGATGAAAAACAGATCCATCACCTTGCCATCAGGTGTAGTAGATACCTTCACTTTCTTTATAGTGAGTTCCAGCTCGCAAAGAACCTCAGTAACATCTGCTACCATTATAAACACATTCAGTCATTTTGTTCTGTCTACCAATTCCACCAAATATTAATGTCAAAATAACAATACAAAAAAAACCAGATAACTTCCAATCAATATGTCTTTTAAGGTAGGCAAAATGCACAACAGGCAAGGCATATGCGTAATGAATAATAAGTGCAAAATGAAGCTTTAGAATCAGAATGCATTTTAGAATATGTCATCAATGGCCTCATCATAAAAGGAAACCCCAAAGTGTTGTTCATTCTTGATCTTACGACATGCACAAGGTGTTGATTCTTGATCTTAAGATAGCAAAGGTTTTAAAAACGGTATGCATTTGCAATCTGGACCATGGAGTCACCAAATCTGCATCACAAATTGAACAGCATTTGTCTACAATATCTTGTAATATCAAGAATCAGTACCCCAGTTTAAAACCAAGCTTTTCAATAGAAACAATAAAGATATCAAGTTATCAAACATCAGCATCGCCTTAAACCAACCCAAAGTGTCCAAATTCTATCATCCAAAGCAACACAACAAACATGCAGAGTGCCAAAAAAACTCATGACTTAAATTCCTAAAATTACCATGCAAAAGCCCTTTCCGGTCATGACAGCAAAAATTCAAAAGAAAGACATCGGGAGGCTTGAAGGGCTGCAAGTCAGATCGATAATAAGAGATTCCAGAAGCCGAGGAGCAAGAAGGGCATGCCTCAATCAGCCTCTTCTTCAGCAAACTCCACCTCGTCCTCTGTTTCCCAACTACCCAGAACACTATGTAGCACCATTTCCCATCCGTTGAAACATCTTCATTCCAGAAAATTAAAAAAAAAAAATTAAGAAAAAGATCACCTTGAAGTTGAAATTAAAAAAAGAGATTTTATAAGATGGGTACCTCCTCTGACTATGTTGAGACCAAATAAGAGTATGATCCGGCACAAATCACAGCCCAGACCAGTTTTATCAGGGCAATTAACAGTGACAACAGTTGGGTCGCCGTCTTTTTGTGGCTGGCTTATGATCACCACGTCGTCGTAGAGTATTCCCATAGTAAAATTCTGGTTGCTGTGTGTTTAGAGGTATGAAAGGAGAAGTTTGATGTGCTGGAGTGTTTAAGGCTGTCTCAGCTGTTGGTGGTGTTGAAGAAACATTATGGAGAAGTTTGTTTGTGGAGCCAACAACATATCCAGAAAACCAGAGTATCCCATCCCCACTTCTGGTCTGGCTGCAATTTTTCAATATCATCACTATTGGGTCAAGATTATAACATTTTTTTTAATGTGATTAATTTGATTTTATTAAAAAAATTGTAAATGTAATTTCTTTTAATTTAAGGTGGTGTTGTGTATCATAATATTATTATAATTTTATGTAATGTTTTTCTTTGTCCTGTTATAATTTTCCATGTTATTGGCTGTTATTGTCACGTTGTTAATAACAAGGCAGGGCGGCTAATTTCGGATTAGATGCACAGTAACTTTAATAAACGATTTTAATTTTTAACAATTTTAAATTTAATATATCCGAGTAATTTGTTAAAACATACAAATAAATCGACAAAATATACTTGTGACCGACAAACAAAATCTGAGGTGCCTCTTTTTCTTTTTTACAAAATGACAATCGACATTCTTGTAATATTGTGAAATACAAAATTCAAGATAAGTGATAACAAAAAGAACTAGGTAAGTAAAAAAAAACAGGTTTTGAGTGTTAAGCTAAATTTTTAAATTTAACATATTTTATAAGAAATGTCATCTGATATAATATATATGATATAATTTTTAAAAAAATTATAAAAACTATAAAATTATGATTCCGATGAAACTTTGTAGTTAAAATAAAATTTATCTGAAAATCTTTAAAATGATGTAGTTGATTTAATGACTCTCATTTGAAATAGAATAAAAATTTATTAAGAGATTTTAAAAAAAAAAATTAAACTTTCAAAATAAAATCATATTTAAAAACAATCAAAGAAGAACTTTTATTATGATAAAAAGAGGAAGAATTTGTTATTTTAGTGAATTTAATGTAAAAATTATGTAGCAAACTAGATTTTGCAAATGAAACAGTACTAATGATGAGAGAGGATAGTAAAAATATTTTAGGTTATTTAATAAACTAACATTATACTTGGACAAGAGATTTCAATAATTCTCATAAATTAAAATACACCATATCTAAATTATCTAATTCAATTTCCTTCACTGCCTTAAAAGTTTTAAATTCATTAAATAAATGAATTATTATTCTAAGTTATCTAACTAAAATACATTATAAAAATGCTGTTTTACAAATATGATGATAAATATGAAAAATAATATATATATATATATGAAAATAATATATATACTTAATTTAAAAAATTAGATATTGCACATTATCAATGTATAATTCACATTAAGATCAAAATAATAAAAAGAAGTAAGTCATTACTAATAAAAAGTTAACATTTCATTCATATGAAAAAATAAAAAAATAATCATACACGAAGTTTCATAACATGTCTGGTTATTTAACAACTTTTAATTATAAGATGTTCAATATATTTTGTAAAAAAGTTATATATGAATAGAAAGGCTGACATTTGAAATAATAAGAATTATATAAAAATTTCACAACGTCTTCTAATCATCAAAAATTTCAATACATCTCTTTATTTAATAATTTTTTATTGTAAATATTAGATTTTATATTAAATTAAAATGGAGTCAAACGTAACTTCGTTGTTTGTTGTTTGTTTTAAATACTTCTTGATAGAAAATTTAATCAGATCGTGATAGAAGCACCCTAATAAAAAGGTTTTGGAATACTTTGATGATTATTGTTTGAATTGCATCTAACAGCATACAAAAATATAAGTAATCAGATAGAATAGTGAAGTAGCTTCCCAATGTGATCTTAAGATCATAAAATATGATGAGGTCACGTGACTACACGATAAAGTCTTAATTCAAGATTCAAGAAAGGTTCACGTTTCTCGGTATTCCTACAAGATCACTCTCATTTTCTTTAATGTGCAGGTTCTAGGATACTTCTTTTTTATAATTTAATATAAAGTTATAGTAAAACTTTTTTAATATATGTATAAATGATTTTCGCGTGTGATTTTGAGATCATAAAATATGATTATGAAGTGAATATAGGAGAAAGTCTTGACTGAAGATTGAAGAAAGCTTCACGTTTATGGATATTCCAACAATATCTGTCTCATTTGTTTAATCCGCACGTTCTTGCAATCATTTTTGTTATAGTAAAACTAAATTTTTTAATGAATGATTTATTTAACTTATTAATTGTTGAATGGGAATATAATATTTTATTTAGTATAAAATTATACATAAAATAATCATAATTTAGAAAAGATAGTTTTAGGTTGTTAAAGATAGAATAAAGACGCTTTGACACTACTATATACAAATTACACTTATTTTTAATAATAAAATATTATATTTTAATAAAATAATATTATTTTCAGTTATTAAATGAAGTTAAATTACTATTCGGAGTATCAATGTTTCATTAAGATATATCATATCATTTTTTATAATGCCTTTTTAATTTACAAAACATAGTAAAAAATTTACAATAAGAGAAATCTCTAACGTTTTAAAATAATATTCCTTTCTTCCTTGGATAGACTAAAAATCGAAAAAGAAAATCTCAGATATTTTATTTGAAAAAAAAAAAAAAAAGTAAACGAGTTTCTGTTCTTGAAATGAAGCAAAGCCGTTTGGTGCACGTAAAAATTCTCATATTTTTTTTATAAGTTGTATGACACATCCGTGATAGAGATAGACTTTCCTTGACTGGGGTTTTTATCTTTTTTTAAGTTTTTTAAATTTAGAATTTTTTAAGTTTATTTTTCGCTTTTAAATAATAAATAAATTTAAGAACAATTTAAACAATAAAATTTAACTTAATATATTATAT
>Ga0123340_1005168_pt1 | contig 12409 bp, 4 predicted proteins | sample SirMexnodulemix_FD_89961 | JGI IMG/M metagenome (GOLD analysis project Ga0123340, IMG submission 89961) | Root nodule microbial communities of legume samples collected from Mexico - Siratro Mexico nodule mix | ecosystem: Host-associated > Plants > Roots > Nodule | place: Mexico: Nepantla... | reverse complement strand
ATATAATATTTCAATACTAGTACGTATCACTTCAATTTTATTTTAACACTTTGTTCAATATATAAAAACTTAATTATTGTCATAATGATATTAGAAACTAAAAATGTTAACTGTTAATTTTATAAGAAAAAAAACATTTTTTTTTTCGTAAACCAAAATCAAAACAGATGCATTTTATAAAGAATAAAAATGAATAAAATAATACGATATTTTTTCTGTAAAAAATTATTTTAATTCAAAAAGTATGATTTTCTTTCCTCTTATTAATTTTAAGAGAATATCTTGATTAAAATTCATTTAAAAATAATGATTTTCTAAATTATTAATTTTTAAAAGATAAACCAAATAAGAAAAGGTCCACTTTCTTAACTTGGATTTCCTGAAAAAACTGACACATTTTCTTTCTATCAAACTTCTTAATAAATGAATTATAAATATGTTAATATATATATATATATCACAGAAAATGTAGCATATATTTTATAGTCTTCCAGCACAATTTATTGCTGCATCATGCTTGTGGATCCAAACTCATTTGAGACATTTCTTCTTCCCAATTATTTGCAATGGGAAAAAAGAGTTTGGTTGGTTAGGTTGTAGGTCATTTCACAACTTAAGCAATAATTGATTTCTAGTGTGATCATTTTTGCATTTTTTGAAAAATAATAATAATAACCATTATATTTATGTTGCAATTATAGTATCATGTGTTGGATAAGGACATCCATAAGCATATATCTTATTCATTATTTAATGAAGAGTGAAGCAACCATTCATGGGATTCTACTAGCTTTAATAAATTACTAAGATGCAACAATCATGTTAATCATGTAAAGATGTACTTCTACTTTGTTTTCTAATCACTTTTTCTTTGCTATTAATACTCAAGAAGATAAAAAAGAAGGGTAAAACAAAACTTACTAAAAACTCTAGCATAGTATGTAGAACAATTGAATAAGACTCCATAATAATACAACTAAACAACCCACCAAAAGGTTAGAAAATTTTTTCTTTTTTGGGAACACAAACAAAAGCATCACCATCCTTTTGACTATTTTGTTGGCATTGGTGGTTGAATTCTTAAATACAATGAAAAAGTAATAACACTATTCAGTAAGGCATGAATTTGCAGACTTGCAAGTATAAAGAATAATAACAATATTATATTATACTATAATAATAAGATTATTAAAGAAAAACATTAATTATTCTTTTTCATTATTATTGCATGAATTTTTATTGATTTTAGTAGCTCTTCTTAGCTACTTGCGGTAGATGTTTTCTTTTTCAGCAACATTTTCTTGTCGATAATATTCAAATCAGTGACTTTATTAGTAAAATTTATCTTTCTTTAATAGAAGTACTTATTAGTAAATTGTTAGTAAAAAATATCTTATTATTTAAAGTGTTTACGTAGTTGTTCATGAATTTTGTAAGTATTTGGAGATGTATACGACTACCAATATTTGTTAATACTATTAAAATATTAAATTAAATGTTAAAGAAGTAAAAACCTAATAGATCTGAAACATATTTGTTCAAAAATAATAATTTAGTTGTTTGGGACAAAAGAAACAAACATATGAAAAAAAAAGACATAAATATCCTTACCTAAAATTATATATATATATATATATATTAACTACGTAGATATAATCATAACTTTTATCTTTTACTCTAACTTTCTTCTGTTAGGAGAAGTCATAAAATTTGAGGTTGAACCCACTATATTTTTTTCCTGTTTTGATGAGTTAAAACTAGTTTATCTATTAACTATAGCTTACAAAAATTCTCTCATCCCAAAATTTTACAAATTTTTATTCTTAACCTGTACATAAATTAAGTTTAACTTATAAAAATAAAATAAAATTCATTTTCTTCAATCTTTTTTATAAAAATTCTGGTAAAAGAATTGTAAAGAAATTTTATTTATAAACAATATTATCTTCAGTTTTTCTTCTCATTTTCCTTTCCTAAAAATGTTTACAGAAAGAAATTATCTACAAATACTGTGAATACAAACTATGTTGCTATCTATGTGAAGGAGGAGAAGGGCATGACAGAAAGGTACTGCTACATATATAAAAGGGAAAAAAGGTGGGAACCACAATGTTGCATCTTGTTACCACAAAATGTAATACAACCCCACATGTCCCCAATGTGTATGGAGAAATTACGGTTGATTGGTCCTTAGTCAAGGTGACATATCACATTTCCAAAAGCAGAGATACATTTGACTATGTTTTGCAATTTCATAACTGTAATTGTGGTCTTTTCGGGGATAAGAAATGCAAAACAATGTTTAATTTGTTATGAACTAGATAGTGATGTGTGAGCAATGAATTAGCACACCCTCCCTCACCTAACTTCCAACTACCAGTTCCACCAGCTATAATCTATCAATCAAAAATTAAAAATTGCAATGGTGGTTGATGATCTGATTCTCTCAGTCATAAACGTGCAATGTCAGAATCTACAATAATCTGAGGGAACAACAATGAGTTGCTTTCACTATCAAGTTGCATAACTGAAAACAAACATTTCACCAAATGAAGAAGAGTTTACAACTGGGAAAGTATGGTCTCTCAAGATAAAAGAAGTGCAAAATTATCTGAAGTAAATAAAGGGCATGCTCAGAATGAAATGGTGTTGCTGAGAGACCTAACCATAACAAACAATGTAACTTGTTCTTGGTGAGATTTTGAAAATCTGCCACCAAATGATCCCACTTCCTGGCCTACATAATTATTCAGATTCCTTTGCATGTTCAACTCTTTGGCCATTTGATAGGGTCACTGTGGATAAAGACCATTTCTCATTGCAGATTCTGTGGTTATCCACAACAGCAAAACTCACATACATACTAGCTACAAATTCTTGGACAGCAGCACATTCTTGAGAGTAAAAGAATCTCAATAGTTTCCCATCAAATCTCTGGAACTAGTATCAGGATGAGTGGCATTGTCCATGTCACAAGCTCACTTGTTTTGTCAAGCATAGTCTCACAAATCTCAAAAATCAATTCAGTAATTGGAGCCAGATTTGAGATTTGGAGTTCAGAATTTGGTAGCTTTAGTTTCAAGCTATGATTCTTCATGTGACTTTAACCCTTAAACATCAACATCAAGGCTTTGTTTGGTAGTCAATTGCACATTCTGTAAGCAGACTACTTTTTTTTTCTTCCTAATTTCTCATATATAAATGTTATATTGTCTCCAACCTCATCATTGCTAATGATGAGCTTGAAGAATTTAAAGTGTGCAGTATCACTTCTGCCAGAGTGGCCAATACTACACAAAAAAATCACAAAAGCCCCTTATGGATTCTAGAACATGATTTCTTCAAGTTTCTTGAGGACTTGCTTTATGTTAGGTCTGACTGAGGGTGAAGGGGAGCAACAAGCCATAGCAAGTTGAAAAACTTTGAGAATGAATTCTTCTGTGACTGGAATACTATCTTCTCTGCTGTTTCTGAGAAGAATGGCAGGGTGGTATAAATCAGCAATTCTGTGTCCAAGGACTGCATTTCTCATGAAGTTTGGCAAATAGAAATCCTCATCAGGAGTAGGGTGCTCATTGATAGGCTCCTTTCCTGAAAGCAGTTCCAGCAAGATCACACCAAGGCTATATATATCACTCTCCACACTAGCATCCTTCATTTTGATGAGCTCAGGTGCCTTGTAACCCTCAGCTGCTGAACTTTCAAGCATTTCTTGGCCAGCAGTAGGATTCAGCAGAAGATGTAGGCCAGAATCAGAGATGTAGGGCTGGTAGGAGCGGTCCAAGAGGATGTTTTTGGACTTGAGGTTTCCATGGATAATAGGCTTCTCCTGTGATGTGTGAAGATACTCCAATCCTTTGGCAATACCAATGGATATTCTGCATATGTTTGACCATTTGTAACACTCTCCATTTCCATCTGCATAGTGAACATTTTTTTATCAATGAATGAAACATATGATGCTAAACAAAAATCAGTCTATAAGGTGTGAAGAGTAGGTCCAATGAATCAAATAGTAGCTTGGTTTGAAACCTTCTGCCTAGCTATTTGATCCCTTTCTCTTCTTAATGTAGACATTTCCTAATCTAATTGGAATTTTATTAACAGATGAATGAATACCAGTGCCATGAAAATGACCAAAACATAATAAGGCAACAAAAATTGAGTAGTGTTAATATCAGCCAGGAAAATGTCAATAGAATACTAAAAGAAGAAGAAAGATGGGTTTATTCAGCTTTCTGACACCATAGAAGAAAAAGTCTATTTCATTAAAGTACACAGGAAACCAAAAATAAAAACCTTACACAATGCTTATACTGCTTCCCTTTAAAATAATAAAACAAAAACACATAATACATATGCCAACACAACATTCTCTCTCTACTGTGTAAACATAATGTAACTCTTCTGCTGTACAAATATCATTTCACTTTTCTATTGAAATAACTATTACTCCATCCATGTAAAGTAATATTTGTTAGTTTTTTATTTTTGTACCAAAACAATAATCCTTTCATTTTTTTAAGCTAATTTTTTCTAATGAGACTCCTACACATAATTAAGAGCTATTAATGCAGAACCAAAAACATTGAAAAGAAACACAAGAACAGTTGAAAAGTAAGAGATATTTTTGACTACTAAATTTGTAATGATTGAATATTTCATTATATGTGTGGTAATCTTAAAAAACTACGGTTTAGCAAGGGAGAAAGGAAGATTTAGAGTGAACAAAAAAAAAATTTCTTCTATAATTCCCAAATCCCCACAATTCAACATTCTCCATCTGCTAACAAAACACTAACAGTGATACAAACTAGTAGTGAATGTTTTCAAACTAATTACAGATCAAGATTTGCCACAAGCCTTCTTCAAACCCATTATTATATTGACAAAATCAGGACAAAATACCAAATGAGCATCCCAAGAGAAAGAAGACACACAGATTTCCTGCAAAACCAAGTAACAGAATAAAAAGTACAAAAGGCAAGAGAACAATCTATTACCTCGTATGAACTGAGTGAGATTCCCATGTCTATAGAAGGGGTGAACAAGAAGCTTCTCACCCCTTGGCCCAGTGTAGAACCCCAGAAGGGGAACCAAGTTAGGATGCCTTATCCTTCCAAGAAACTGAATCATCTCATCCAATTCTTCACCTCTTGCAGTGCACACTGGCCTCAGAAACCTGAGCAGCCTCACCTTGTTGCTCCTCTGCAACAAGGCCTTATACAGTGTTCCATAGTTGGATTTTCCAATCACTTCCCCTGGAGCATCCAATATGTCACATATTGTAAGGTCCTCCCCACCTTGAAAGATCATCAAATCCTCCTTCTGAGCCACCTCCTCCTCCTTGTGTTCCGAGCTCTCAATGTCCTTACTCTCATATCTCGACACTCTTCTCTTGCAATACAACACATAACCCGCAACAATCACTAGCAAAGCAGCTGAAACTAGTCCAAGAACTAGTGTCAACATGGAGGGTGATTCTCCTTGTTCCACTGAAAAAAATCTGATCTTTGAGTACCCAGTAGAGAGTACTACAACTGGACTGAATGACACACAAAAGGGTGTTAGAAAAATGGGATAATTAAGATCTGGGGTGTGATGAGATAGAGTGAAAGGGGCACATGTAGATGAAAAAGTGAAGTGCTTTACATGAAAAATGATAATATTCCCATGTGGGTATATAGGACAAGGAGAAGCATGGTTAAGAGAACTTTGTAGTTTAAGGTGGAGGGAAATTGAATGAGGTGGCTAAAGGGTGCAATAATTGAAGCAGAAATGGACATAGGAAGTAGGAGAGAGAGAGAGGAATGGAGGATTTCTGGGTGGAAAATGTGGAAAGAGTTGAAAGATACAAGCTGGAAGGAATGACTGAATGTGAATGCAAAATGAGACAGATCTAAGGCATGTGATGTTCTATCCCAATTTGACTCTGTCTCTGATTCTTGCTGATGTTATGTTATGTGATGTGAAAATACTCATTTGCCACACCACAAACGCCAAACCCTGCTTCTGTCATTCTGGTGAGTCCTAGATTTGTATTTATACTTCATAACTTTGCTGCCAGAAATATCATTACTTCATTCTCCACACAATTTATGTTATATTCATTTTTTTTTATGATAAGGTAATAATAGTCATTATTATCATGATTTTATTACATTTTTGTTCTTGAAAAACGGCTTCATAGAGTCAAAAGTGAGTGTTTTGTAAACTGTTCGGGCTTCAACTTTTATGCATTTTAGTGATTGTGTAACTGTTTTATTTCAATAAATATATAAATGAAAATATGTTTTAAATGAATTTAACCGAAAGGCACTAACTTCGTATGTAAAACAGAAATTAGGTGAGGTAATCATTCAATTAGTTAGAGTGATTTCTTATTAATTAAGAATGTAAAAGTTTCATGTGTGTCAAAATCAGTATTGTTATGTACTAAATGCATTACTTTATGTATTTATAATTCTTGCGTATTAAGATTGCAATTTTGTACTTTTAAAAAGCCTTTAGATAGGGAATTTGACAGTTTGAAGAAATTAAATTGTGTGAATTTTTAAATGATTTATTTAGGTATGATAAATTAGGTTTTTATCATTTTAATTTTTTTATAGGATACGATAATTATTATTAAATGTAAAAGTTTATTTTAATATTGAATAATTTCATAATTCAAAAAAATTAGTCCGTTATCGTTATGTTTTTCAATTGATATTTATTGAAATGATTTTTTATTAAGTTTTTTAATATATTTTTTTAAGGATGATTAAATTTTTGTCAAAATTTTCATTAATATTGATTAAAATTTTTCCTAATTAACATTCGTCAAAAGGAAAACCTGACCTGTGTCGGTTAAGGAATAATCTTGATCTACATCTATAAAACAAATAATTTTAGTAACATCAACTGACAAATAATTAGTCAATGTCAACTGAAAAACTTCGGTTTACATCGGTTACAAATATTATTATTAATATGGACATGAAACGACTTACGTTAGTAAAAAATAACTCTTTACCGTTAAAAAAAAAAAACATCGATTATAAAATTAAAAATAACTTAAGTTGCATGGAAAGAAAGAAAAGAAATTGTATTTGGCATTAATAGAGAAACAACTATATTATTGGAAAAAAAATATCATTATTAACATTACCTACATCTATGAAAAAATAACACAAAATATCTACAATTATCTTTAAATTGAAACTAATGTCCATGTTAATTACAGAAATAATGTCAAAACCTTCAACAAGACGAATATCTCGATCAAGATCAAGTTCATGATATCCCCATCTATTTGAAAACACCTTAAGAAAAACTAAATCTAGAAAAGTATAAATGAAAATATAAACACGAGAAAAGATGAAATGTGAAAAAAGTTTAAATTCTTAATTTTTATAAATAAAATATAAAATTCTACATTTTCAGATAATCATATAATATCTAACATTTTAAAACTACTTTTTATCTAAATAATATATTTTAAATTTTCTATTAATATAAATTATTCTCTAACAGTTACCAATAATATCATTCTATACTTCACCAGCTATAAAATATTGGTCTCTACTATTATATTATTTGTCTCTGCGAATGAAAGAGATTTTGAATCTTAACGAAGACAATTGCTAGATTTGTGAGATTGAATGATTGGTGTATGAAAGTTATTTAAACTAACACACTCAACGTGTATCATTCATTTTTCTATCATGCAAGCATGTATGAAAGATAATTGTTGTTCAAATGTCTTTATTCTATTAAATGCACATTTCTCAATCAAAATAATAATTTATAAAACAGTTCAGATATAAATATACCATTAAAAATTTTAAAATTAATTAGTTTTATATAAACAAATAATGATGATTTTTTATATACATATTATTTACATGTTTGCCTACTTATTATGTAATGATAAGTGAGTTTTCTCAATTTCTCAGACCATACTTTCAAATCAAAATATTTTTCAGACTCATATATTTGCTACACCCAATAACTTTTAACATAATGCTTAAAATTTTGGTACTATTTTTAAGTTTAGACGATGACAATAATGAGTAAGTAATGCTAAAAAGATATTCATTTACATATCACACTTAAAGGTATGAGCAATTAAGTATATTTAATTTACAAGTCTTAACAAAACATGTAAAAGGGTGCAAAGAACAACTTTCACTAAGATGAGACAAAACATTCAATATGTCAATTTGTCAACTGAAATGCCTAAGAATAATATTGTGAATTAACATTTGAAGAGTTGTCACAAACAAACAAAAAGTTTGTCACCTAATATCCCAACGATTAAGAAATTGCTTTGAATATGTAATAATTCAAACGTATAAGCATTATGCATTCATTATTACTATGATTTCTTGCTTGTTGAAGCAAAACTAGTGTATCAATCAATAAAATTTGACTCTAATGCAATTATCTAACCAAGAACAACAACATAAAATAAAAAGAAAAGTGTTATCTTGGTTTAAAAGGCTAAATGTGTGAAAAAGTTGCTTTGGTAGAATAGAAATCTACTTCTCAAAAGCAAAGCTTTGCCTCGTTCACAAAGGATAAAATTCCTACCATAACTAATGTAAAGGAAGTGAAAAAAATAAGCAAAAAAGAACATACATTCAAAGTGAAAAAATAATAAAGTTAAAAACCCTCTTGTATGTGTTGATATATTGTGCATAACTTGAATGAAAATCTCTAGTACAAGTTTTTTTTCCTTTGCTTAAAACAAATATATTAAAATTTGTTAATTGTATAGTCTCATGTTAATCAAACTTTATTGTTTATGAAACTAAAACATGACTTAATATAAATTAATATTAGGTTTTTTAATTTCAATTTGCGATTGTGAATTGTAAGAAGTTATATAGAAAATACTTATGTTAAACAAAAGTGATACAAAAATATTTATTTTTAATAAATTTTTTCATTATCATAATGCTTCTAAAGTGGAAGGAGAATGAGATATATTTTAAGTTGAATAAAATAATATAAAATAAAGTATTTTTTTTTGTTTATGTCTTTTTTATAACATTTTAGAATATCTATAATGGAAGACTGGATTGCTTCTTGAACTTATAAGGTGCTTTATTTTACTATCTTTACGATAATTCTTCATGCATATCGCTAAATGTTGATAGTGATTCTTTGACTTAAAGTCACTAAAACTACTATATATAGGCTTTATTATAATCCATAATAGGATGATTATAAGTATGATTACTATACCTATAATAAATCATGTGGAGAGATTTGAGTAGTATAAGTATGATTTGTTTCTTCCATATGATATGAGTTGTATTACAATTTCATCTTTGAAGAACATTGCATAAAATTTCCTAAGGAAATTTCTTGTTCCTTTTATCTTGTGTTTGCATAGTATTTTTGAATATCTTAACAATAAGATAAGACTAGACTATATTTGTCCTTGTACTTTAAACTATTAATGTTACTTAACATTTAGTTGAAGGGAGGTTGAAAAAATGTTTAAAAGCATAGGGGTATTAAGTATAATATAAGTAAACATGAACTATCCTGATGAAATCTAATTTTTAATTAATTATATTTATATCTTATTGAATTTGTTGGAACAGTTGGGATTGAATATAGCCTTAGACTCTTTTCAGAGATAACTAAACTAGATGGTCTATTGTATAAGTAACACAAACAACACAAGCAAATTTGTAATTATTCACCCAAACTCTTGAGCTAGGTCTAGTCTTTCTTAAGCAAATTGTTCAAGAGATACCACTAATCAAATGAATTGATTACACAAATCAGTTATGATTACAAATGAGTACACAAACCACTCTTGGTTATACTACAGATTCCACTAATCAAATGAATTGGTTACACAAATCACTCATGATTACAAATGAGTACACAAACCACTTTTGGTTATACTACAGTAACCTCTCCCTAATATTAAGACCTCATAAAAAAAAGAAACAAAAATAACTCTCAGATAATAGATAGCTCAGTGGGATTACTTCAATTATAAAGAATTATAATGGTTTCTCTCATCCACAAAGAACACTGAACATTGTATGATCACTAAAAGACAAAAAGAATCATAGATTGTAGTTATTTCTTTTTCTTCTACAGTTTGACTGTTTTATATAGAGTCTTCATTAGATGACCATTGTAACAACCTTATAGCTAAGATTTGGTTTTGGATGATCTTTGTTATTCACACAAAATCTTCTATGTTTTGATTAGAAGCTTGATATAAAAAAGTTTTTATATGCTTCTTCATTCGTGCTTCTAACTAATATAGAAAAATTTAAAAAGAAATTGTATATCTAACAACTAATCATTGTCAATTTTGTATCACATAATATAAGCATGTTATTTCTTGGTCGTTTGTCAAATAAATTATTTCTATAGTTAAAGTTTTAAACTTTGAAGATATAATTTTGTATTTGTTCAAAAACATTTTTCTTTGTATCTAGAAAACTTTGATTGTTACAATTTGATTATGAATATAATTCAAACATATAAACTTGTAAAAAATATTAAATTGTCTGTAGTATAGCATTGGATGATCTAGAGATCTTTTAGCTAGCACAAAACACATATTATAATATATTTTGATAATAAATGCATATTCATACAAATAAATCAGGTTTAGTATTTGATATCATCAAAATTAATAAAATAATCTATTTAGATTAGACCGTTTGGATTAGACCGTTTAAGATCTCCACAAAATTAAATTTTATTAAAAAAATTAATTATCAATATTTTTTATATAGATATATACACTTAATCCATTTAAGTTGCATGATTCTATTTGAGATTCTTAAAATAAGAATACCAACTTTTAAGGTTGATAATTCTTTCATTTCTAAACAATTATTCCAAATCCTAAAATAACTAAAATGATTTCAAATAATTTCTTGGAATAGAATGTAATGTAATGTTTTCATCGACTTGTGTTCATCTCACGTTTGAGTTGAAAGATTTACGAACTGGTGTTCTACAATTTTCATAAATTTTTTTAACAATTTGTTCTCTTATTATGGAACTTTTTGAAACTACAATTAAGTAGAATAATACTTATTAATAAACAATCTACAAACTGTAAAGAATTTATAGTTAAGTAGAATAATACTTGTTAATAAACAATCCACAAACTCTAAAGAATCCATAGTTAGTATAGAAAATAAATATATGTAAATAAGAAAGAAAAAAACATCATTCTTCACTCACTCCCTCTAATCTTAAGCAAGTACAAATGATATAAAAGATAAATGATAAGTCTTGGTAGCAAAAATCTCACTAACAGAAGAAAGAGTTTCAGTAAAAAAAGGATCTGAAAGGAAAAAAAAATATTTAAAAGAAGATAAATTTAAGAATAATTATTGTATTTATCGACATTTTAGGATAAAAATAAATTTACGGTGACATGATACTTTTAATTTTTATTCATTTAATTTTGATAATTATCTATCATTTTAATTTTCCTTTTTCCTAATGTGGTACTTTTTTTATTACAATTGAGTACTCAAATATTTATTCTTAATAAGTATATACTTTTAATATACTTCTAAAATTGAAATATACTATGTGCATTTTTTAATACATCACATTATTTTGAGTAAACTATACTATCCTCCAAAGATTAATCAAATTCCTTTTCCTAAAGTTTTGTACTAGCTACAATGTTTACGATTTTTAATATAAAAATGTTATCCATAATGCCTTTTTTTCAACCTTAAAATCTAGAAGCCAAAAGTTGTTGATGTTGCTGTTCCATTAACTAGAAAATGTAATTTTGTTTTTTTTTTTTGTCTTCGTTGATTTCATTTTCCTTTTTGCTTTACCATAGGTTGGTGGAATTTTCTTTGGGATGTTTGGATTTTTGTAAAAATGTTTCTTTTCCTTGATTGTGTATTTTATTTTCTGTGATTTTCCTTTTGGTATTTTTGTGGTTCATAATAAAAGCCATTTTTTATGACTATTCATTCATTATTTTCTGTTCTCTTTCTTTTTCTTTTATTCTTTCTTTCATGTTCCTTTTCTTCCTATCCAGGTATTCTTTCCATGAAGTTAATAACTTATGCATGAGTTGTGATGTGATTAATGTGTGGTGCAACCAATGGAAGATAACTTAAATTTTGTTAACAAATATTTTGATTTCATCATATTTTATATTCTCAATACTTCTTTTATCATTTTTATTTCTAGTGTTATTCAAGGTCTGAATATACGTTCAGAATCTAATACACATCAAAATTAATCATTTATATAAATATTACGAAAACAAAATAGCAAAAATTTCGCTTGATTTTAGAGCTATAGCCATGGATGAATATAGATTGCAATAGGGTAGGACATGTACTCTAAAGTAAAATTTATATATATATATATATATATATATATATATATATATATATATTTATCT
>Ga0123340_1005166_pt1 | contig 12410 bp, 11 predicted proteins | sample SirMexnodulemix_FD_89961 | JGI IMG/M metagenome (GOLD analysis project Ga0123340, IMG submission 89961) | Root nodule microbial communities of legume samples collected from Mexico - Siratro Mexico nodule mix | ecosystem: Host-associated > Plants > Roots > Nodule | place: Mexico: Nepantla... | reverse complement strand
TTTTTTCGTTTTTCCTTTTCACTTTTTTTTTTATATTTTTTTTTTTTTTTTTTTTTTTTTTTTTTTTTTTTTTTTTTTTTTTTTTTTTTTTTTTTTTATTCGTATTGCAGGACTATCTACAATATGTGTACTCAGAAGCCTCCTCATGACTATTCCCAACAACTCTATGACAAGTATAGGGAGTCTTTTGAAGAGTACATTGTATCGACGGTCAGTTACACTCTCATTTGATTTTGGGTTTGTGGATAGACTTTGTGGTGTATTATTTGGTCGTTATCCATTCTTGCTTGCTTAACCATTTGGATTATTTGCATAAACACCACTTAATTGTTTCAGTACATTTCTGGGACTTCGATGCATTTTTTATTTTTTGTGGAGAATTTACTGTCTAGTTCTTATGTTGTGGTAGTCCCAACATTTTTGAAACAAGTATATAATGTGGTTTGATCACCTATTGAATCATGTTTTGGAACATTTTATCCCAAATGCAACCAGCAAAATTGTAGAAATGAGTAAATATAAGACGCATAATGACTGAAGCATGCTTGGGTTATAAATACTTGTTATTGCCACTCCACCGACCTTGCATCCAGTTTTTGGTGGTAAAGGGTGTGCCGTGCAGGCAGTCAAAACATAGATCGCTTATCGTAGTCAGACAATGAAGCAGCAGTTGCTGGGGTATCCTGCTCAGCAAAGACTCCTTGTGTGGTCAAGCTTCGTTAGCATGTTTTGGAGATATGGAGTTTAATGGAAAGCGGCTAATAAAGTTGGATTTGAAAGGGATGAAATGGAAAAAAATAAACTTGCCTTTGTCATGTTTATCTGACTAATATGGGAAGAAAGTCGAAGGTAAGGGGCTGAAATTTTAAAATTTTAACCAGCTTACTCCATTGTAGCCAGTTGTCTGTCATAGTGCCAATATAACAGTGTTACACCGGTGAGCTGCTTTGTGGAAGCCTGTTGTGTTGCACATTGCTATTGCACCTAGAGTAGCACAAATCATGGCTGCTGTTGCATCAGAGACTAAAACCCCTTTTTTGACCCCTGGAATGAATTTGTTTGGGGGAGGGATCTTGGGATTTTGTCCCCCTTTTATTTGATCAAAACACAAACCCTATTTTCCTCTTTGGAAGTTTGAAGGCTAAATAATGCACTACTCGCATTTTTCTCTTTTATCTTCAATGCAAATATCCTTGACATGGAGCCATCAGCTGCATTTCGGGCCACCTTTGAATGGGAGTACGAAGTGAAAGGAAAACTATTCTTTCCCCTTTACTTAAAAGCAAAGCTATCATCCCCAATTTACCATATTTACTTATATGTTAAAAGCAAAGCCCTTACCCACTGTCAAATTGTAAAGTTGATTTTGAGAATCCAAAATGTTACCCAAACAAGTGGCTTTGCAACTTCATCTTTGTACTGGCAAATGGGATTTCTTGGCTATCGAACCAGGCTACTATCTACATGTCAATTATAAAATATTTATATTTCCTGTTCTTATTCAAAATGAATGTACCTGTTATTAATTTTGTCAATTTTTTCTTCTAATAAAATGCTGCCTTGTTTTTAATTTTGGTCCAGGTATTACCTTCTTTGAGGGAGAAGCATGATGAATTTATGTTGAGGGAACTTGTGAAGAGATGGGCAAATCATAAAATTATGGTTAGGTGGCTTTCTCGGTTCTTTCACTATTTGGATCGCTACTTTATTGCTCGGAGGTCACTTCCACCCCTTAATGAAGTTGGATTGACATGCTTCCGTGATTTGGTAATGCAACTAATGATGTTACAGTAAACATTTCTGCTGCGCTAGTTCTTTCAATTAACTAGTCTTGTACATGTTAATATAAAAGATATGCTGTGCTAGTGCAAATTGAATGTCTTTCCTATTAATATCATTTCATTTATCGCAACTTTATCAGAATAAATTATGGGTTTTATCATTTGCAGGTTTACAAGGAAGTAAATGGGAAAGTTAGAGATGCAGTTATTTCACTTGTATGTTTTTCTTCCTTAGCATGCTAGATTTTCTATGATTATATATTTTAGATCAATTAAGGTATTTTTTCTTATGAAGATTGATCAAGAACGTGAGGGAGAACAGATTGATAGAGCTCTATTAAAGAATGTATTAGACATATTTGTTGAAATTGGAATGGGGCAAATGGATCACTATGAGAACGATTTTGAAACTGCCATGCTCAAAGACACTTCTGCTATTATTCTCGAAAGGCTTCAAACTGGATCCTGGAAGATTCTTGTCCTGATTATATGCTCAAGGTGTGGTTTCCTGTTTATGCTGACTGTAACATTTACATTACTTTCTGGCCTCTATTTGATCTTTTGATGTTATGTTTTTTATTACAGGCTGAGGAGTGCTTAAAACGGGAGAAAGATAGGGTTGCACATTACTTGCACTCTAGTAGTGAGCCAAAATTATTAGAGGTCTGTTCTTGACTTTGTGATACTGTTTCAGCTCTTTGTTCTTTTGCCATGCTTGGTGGAGTATTGCTAAGCAACTTAATGATATTTTTAATCATTATAATGTTTCCTTTTGTCTCATTTTATAGTTTCTGAAGTTTTCTTGTGTTTTCTTTTTTTCTTCTGGAAATTTCTTCGTTTAGAAAGTTCAACATGAGTTATTATCTGTGTATGCAAACCAACTCCTTGAGAAAGAGCACTCTGGATGTCATGCTTTACTTAGAGATGACAAGGTACTTATGAAACTTTATTTTCTTATTACATGTACAATTTTTTAACCTATAGTATATGGTGTTCTCATGTTTCCTTTAATGCTTAGGTTGAAGACTTGTCAAGAATGTTCAGGCTATTCTCTAAAATACCTCGAGGCTTAGATCCTGTTTCCAGTATATTTAAGCTGGTTGGTCATGTTGAACCTATCTTTATGCTTTTCCTCCCTTTTAAATATATATATATATATATCATTGTCAATTTTGGGATCTTCTGTTCTCCTTTCTTTCTTGCTCACTTCCTTATATTTCTCTTTCTCTTTTCACAGCATGTTACCACTGAAGGTATGGCATTGGTGAAGCAGGCTGAAGATGCAGCTAGCAACAAAAAGGTCTAGTTTGAATTGTCTATTCTGCAGTTATGCTTATTTCTGGCTGAGAGGTTTAATTTCTTGATTGCAGTAATTGAGAAAAATTAGTGTGCACTTGCGTTCTGAGTTTTCAATATACAATCTTAATATGGATCCATTGAAATTTCTGTTCAAAATTGTTAAATGGCTGGTTTTTGACATGATTTTGAAGTTACTTTCTCAGAAAATGATTTATTAATGGCTTCGTTTACTTGAATTTTCTCTTACTGCTCAAGTTGTGACCGATGTCATACTTTTTGGGTCAATTTGTTACTGACCTTGTTATTTTCTCCTTTTAAATGAAAATACCTACAGGCAGAAAAAAAGGACGTTGTTGGTCTGCAGGAGCAGGTAATAACAAATAATTTTATTAATTTTACTACATTTGTTTTCAACTTGTGGGGAAATTTAAATCGGTTTCTTGCTTCAGGTTTTTGTTCGGAAAGTGATTGAGCTGCATGACAAGTACCTGGCATATGTGAATGATTGTTTCCAGAATCACACTCTTTTTCACAAGGTTTTGAATAGAAAATGCCTTTAATTATGTTGAATTGATATGTGTACTTGCAAATCTGAATGTGTTGATCATATAGGCTCTTAAAGAGGCTTTTGAGGTCTTTTGTAACAAAGGTGTTGCTGGAAGTTCAAGTGCAGAACTGCTTGCCTCCTTCTGTGATAACATTCTTAAGAAAGGAGGAAGTGAAAAATTAAGTGATGAAGCAATTGAAGAAACTCTAGAAAAGGTCAGTGTCATTCTTGATGCCGCTTTTACTTCTATAAATAAACACGATACATGTAGTTTTGACCTTTGAATTTGGGATTTGTTTTGGTCTATCTGCAGGTGGTGAAGCTGCTTGCCTATATCAGTGATAAAGACTTGTTTGCTGAATTCTATAGGTAATATATCAATGAGATGAGGAATTGTTTTATGATGATTGTTGGGTTGGATATGTTTGTCAAGAAAGGATTTTATATTGCTTTGTTGTTGCTTCAATCGTTCTCTTCTAACGATTATCTGCAGTGTTCATTTCATAATTGCATCATAAAAATTGCTTCCACTGTTTCTTGGTTGTCTGACAATTAAATGTGCTGTTGCATGTAGAATCTGTTTTCCTTACATGGATACAGTACCGCCAATATTTGGCCTTCATTATTTGGAATTGGTCCTTGACATAAGACCAAAGCCCTCTCAGATAAAATGGCTAGGAGTCAAGCCTTGTCATACTATTGCTCTAGTTTAATCTCGGCATTGTCCACCTTTCAAGCCCAAAATGCCATTCCGTGACACGTTAAGAAATGTAAAACTAATATTGGGCCTTTACCTAACACTTTAAGCTATAGGAAGAATTGGTTCTTTATTTCATGTTTACTAGAAATATTGTTTTGATGAGTAGGTAGCTAAATTGAAATTGACCAGGCTGGGGTAAGATTTGAAGAGACAAAGTGGAGTGCAATTATTCAAGAAGGAAATTTATTTTAGTTTTATATTTACTCATGTCTCTAGACTTTTTATCAATTTATCTATACACGTTATATGATGTGAATTTAGGAATTTTCTGGACTGAGATTATAGAAAATGTCTGACCTTTTATCTAAATCTAATGGCAGAAATGCTAAACATATATCCTATATTGGTTAGTAATGTCTATCGATGTACCAAGATTTATGGTGCCTTGTTAAACATTTTGCTTTCATAATTGCTTCCCAATATTGTTTGACATATTTGCCTTAAAACTATTTTTCTGCAGTTTTCAGGTCTTATTTAAAGCTCTTTTATGTGGATATATCTGAATGTCAGAATACCCTTTTGTTTATGTAAGATGTTTTGAAAAATAATATTAATACAGGGTTTTTGCTTTGTTGCTTTCAGAAAGAAGCTTGCTCGAAGGCTTCTGTTTGACAAGAGTGCCAATGATGATCATGAGAGAAGTATTTTGACAAAATTGAAGCAACAATGTGGTGGACAGTTTACCTCGAAGATGGAAGGAATGGTCAGCCTTTTTCTATTCTTTGTAAACATAAGCTGAAATACTATAATGAACTTTTTTGGATAGTAGACAAAAATATTTAGATGCTTTTACACTCTTACCAGGTGACGGATTTGACATTGGCAAAGGAGAATCAAACAAGTTTTGAGGAGTATTTAAGCAATAATCCCAATGCAGACCCTGGTATAGACTTGACAGTTACAGTTCTGACTACTGGCTTCTGGCCTAGTTACAAATCTTTTGATCTCAATCTTCCTGCAGAAATGGTAATCTAGATTTTCTTGATATATTGCATTGGGTGCTCAGTTTTTTATTCTACATAACCGAGATTTTATATAGACTTTGGTTATAATTAATAACCATCTCTTTATTCCTTTTTTTCAGATTAGGTGTGTTGAAGTTTTCAAAGAATTTTATCAAACTAAAACAAAGCACAGAAAACTCACATGGATATATTCCTTGGGTACCTGTAATATAAGTGGGAAATTTGAGCCCAAAACCGTGGAGCTTATTGTTACAACCTACCAGGTAATATTACTTACCTGCTTTACTTCTCTGTAATTATGTAAATATTATGCCTTTTCACTAGTTCATTTTCACATTTGTGATGTCCATGGAATTTTGTATATTTTCTACTGACCCAATTTCTGTGTCTCTTTTTTAATAGGCTTCAGCATTGCTGCTTTTTAACTTATCAGATAGACTGAGTTACTCAGAGATAATGACTCAATTAAACTTATCAGACGATGATGTTATTAGACTGCTGCATTCCTTGTCATGTGCCAAGTACAAGATTCTCATCAAGGAGCCAAATACAAAAACAATATCATCCACCGATTATTTTGAGTTTAATTCTAAATTTACTGACAAAATGAGAAGAATCAAGGTATAATTTTATTTAAAATGTGTTTTAATCTTGACTTTTTTTCTATTTAGCAACTTTTGAGCAGAATTGACACATTCTATATGCAGATTCCTCTTCCTCCTGTGGATGAGAAGAAGAAAGTAATTGAGGATGTTGATAAGGACAGAAGATATGCCATCGATGCCTCAATTGTGCGTATTATGAAGAGTCGGAAAGTTTTGGGCTACCAACAATTAGTCGTGGAGTGTGTTGAACAGTTGGGTCGCATGTTTAAGGTACAGTTTAAGCACTCTCCTAACATAGTATTATATGTTTTTCTCTCAAATCCTGAATTCTTTTTCGCGTGGAATTTAATTGTTCAGCCTGACGTCAAGGCTATTAAAAAGCGGATTGAAGATTTGATTTCTCGAGACTACTTGGAAAGAGACAAAGATAATGCAAACATGTTCAAGTACTTGGCTTGACGTGGTCTAAATGATTGTGCAAATGAAGTGGTTACTGCGAAATGAAAATGCTTGAACTTCTGCAAACGAAATGAGTTTTTTTTTTACTAAAAGTTTCCTTGAAGGAGGAGCTGCGTGCTTGTATATTTTGCCCCCATGTCCAGGTATGGACTACTACTGTAGATGTGTGATCATGTTGGGAAATTGTAATCAATTCCATAATCCAGCTCTGACACTTTCACCATATTTTTGGCTACTGATTGCTGCAATTCCTTCTCAACATATTTGATGCCCCTCTGGTATTTGCTCCCCCGAAAATTGTGTAAGCTCCAGGGAAATTATATTGTTTATCAGCTTAGAAAAATCATCAGGTAAATGGGTATGCCTTTTAAATCTAAACCCAGTAGCTATGGTTCTTTACATTATTTGTCTATGATAATATTTCAGTGACATCTACTACATTTTGTAGTGTCTATGATATTTTATAACTGTTTGAAGATCAAATTATCCCAAGGATTCTAAAGATCATTAATGATGTATATGTCTTACCGGTTAATGATACAGTTGAGGGTATGACTGTATGGGTACGGATCTTTACTATTTTATATCATTTTTGTTCTTCATTTCTCCAAATGCAATTATGAATCTTGGCATTCCAAAACATAAAATCTCTAAGCTTTTACAAATACTTTCCTGTTTGAATATAGTAAGAAAATTAGTTCTTAGGCTTCTTCATTGTTCGTCGATATTTTTTCAATTTTAAAATGATGTTTTTGGTGTTGGTTAAGGGAGGTTTTAAACAAAATATCGAAGTTTAATTTCATTTTCCAAGGTTTTGAGGGAGAACCCATTTCACATTTACTAAAAGACCAAGTTATTTATATTTTTAAATACATTATGTATGAAATCTATTATAATTTAATAATATATTGAAAATTAATAGATTGCAAGAATCTTAAAAATAAGAAACTTTATACGTGAACTATATTTTTAAGTAGATTTTGATCATATGTTTTCTACTCTTTTCTTTAAGTCTATAATTAACATATTTCTTATATGTGCACTTTTTTTTTTGTTTAATCTCTTTTTTAGCTTTATCTAAACTGAATTTTAATAATTATTTTAAACAATTAGAAATTGTTGAAAACAAATTTATATCACAATATAAATTATGCATTTTAAATTTAAAATAATATTTATATATTTGATAATGATTTTAGAAATTTTAATTCTATAAAACTTATCTCTTCGGGAAGTAAAAATAAGAAAAAGAAAGCATTGTTACTCAGGCTTGATTTAAATCTAAAAGGCCTAAATAGTAAGTTTATATAATTGATTAATTTCAATCCAAATGGCTATTAGTTTGGTTGGAGTTGGGGTTTGGTGAGTTTTGATAGTAGTCGTGGTTTGATCTATTTGGATTAACTTGAATTATATTGGTCCAAATCATAATTTTAATCCATTTCAATTGTTACTTACCCATGTCTGTTTTATACTCGCTTTTCACACCTATATCAAGAAATCTGAAAATGTATTATTAGTACAAAGAATTAATCAACATCTACTGTCTAGAACTGAATACTAATATGAGGAATAACGGAATTGATATGAAAAATGAGAGGTAAATAAATAGTAGAGAAAGGAAATAAAGATGTTATAGTTTGGATTGTTTGGTGATTGGTTTTCATGATAAGTTGTAGAGGGTTCTTTATGGGGGCAAGGGTTAAGGAAGATCATGTAAATGTTGTAAATGATAATGTGTCTTTATGTGATTCTAAGAATTACAGATCAATACAAACTAACCATATCTTTGCAATTTGGTTATCTTTTTGGCTAAACAAATGCAATGTAGGAGAAGCCAGAGATAGCAGGGCAAATAAAACGTCATGAAATAATTTTTTAACTCAAACTTCTTTTTAATATCATGTTATCATTTTTTTTAATTATTCATTCATTATCAATATTTTATTATTGTTTAATTCTTATGCTTTTTAATTTATTTATTTACCATTTACAAGAGTAACTTTAATTTCGAGGGAAATTATTTATCAAAGACTCTTTTATATTTTAAAATTTTGATAGATTTTTTTCTAAAAAACTAATTCAATTTGGTCTTACCTATGAAAGAAAGAATTAAGATAAACCTATTGTTGGAAACGGATATTAATCACTATCACAACGATTATAGTAAAAACTGTCATATGGGTAATATTTCCTTAACATTAATTTTGTTTTTTATGACTTCCTTTAACATGTATTTAACCAAATATCAAATAGATACTAAAATAATTTGGCATATACCTAAGTTGTTATAGATATTTATATGATAATTTGTTTACAAGTTTTTTACGTATTTCAATGCTTATGATCTAACAACTATATCTCGTTGGAAAAATAAACATATTCACATAAATTAATGGAAGTTCATTCATAAACTTAATGCATTGGTGTATTTGTATATTATAACATATTACCATTTTCATCCTTTACCAATTTCAATTTGCACAATAATTATCATCCATTACATTATACAATAGCTGTACACATAACATTTAATTTATTTATAATAATTCAATTAAAATATGTTTAGCTAGAACTCAAAATGAATATAATAATTCAATTAATTGACATAATGAAGTGAATCAATAAAGTAATTAAAATACATTTAGTTACACATTCGCAAGCTTATATGACTTTGTACCATTCAATATTCTATATTAGAAATAGACACTAAAAACATAAGAATATTAGTTGATACACCACATTTATGGGATTAATGTATAAATATACAAAAATAAATTTTCTTACTCATCGAATGTTAGTTTAGAATAAGCAAGGAGTTTCTTATGCAAAAGCTAACATTATATAATTATACGATCTTACAATAATATAATCAATAATATAATCAGTAGTTATCAATCACATCTCTACTAAAAAAATAATGATCACAGAATATTTAAATAATTAAATATAACTTTCTTTTAATAATAATCTTCACACAAATTATATTCCCTTCTTTTGTTAATACGTAGTGTAATTTTTAAAAAGAGTCAACATACAAATGTTCTCTAGTATGCATTATTCTTCCTGCAGACATTTACTCTATTATTACTGCTAGTATTTTTTAGTATTTATGAGTTATGTGTGCCAAATTAATTAATTTTAATGTAAACTCACTTTTCTTTTTTTAATCAATGAAATGTCCAAAAGGTCCTTCTTCAACTTATAATTTTATTAGCTCATCTGCAGAGAATGAATTGGGGGAACATGAAGCCCAGTTTGGTAAAATCCCTCACCTCTTTTTCTTCTTCCTCTCTTCACTGCCAACATAAACTACCATTGTTCCATTTCCACACCAATACCAAAGCTCACTTCGTTGCAAAGCTCCGAACTTGTAAGGATTTAGCCTCCGAAACATCGACCCATTCCAACGTTATCAAATTCGGTTTCTCAAATGACACTGTTGCCACCAACCATCTCATTAACTGCTACCTTAGGCTCTTTAGAATCGACAATGCACAGAAACTGTTTGACGAAATGCCTCAGCGTAATGTCGTGTCATGGACTTCGCTTATGGCTGGTTATGTCAGCCAGGGTCAACCCAACATGGCACTTTGTCTCTTCCGTGAAATGCAAGGAACCTTCGTGCTGCCCAATGAATTCACATTTGCCACTCTCATCAATGCATGTTCTATCCTTCTCAATCTTGAGATTGGTAGGAGACTTCATGCTCTTGTTGAGGTTTCGGGTCTTCAGTCCAACCTTGTTGCGTGTTCTTCTCTCGTTGATATGTATGGCAAGTGCAACCATGTTGGCGAGGCTCGCCTGATCTTTGACTCTATGTGTACAAGGAATGTGGTTTCTTGGACTTCCATGATCACCACATATTCTCAGAACGCACAAGGGCACAGTGCTCTACAACTGTTTAGGGAATTCAATCATTCTGGATTGGACAGACCGAATCATTTCATGCTGTGCAGTGCAATCAGCACCTGTGCGAGTCTGGGAAGCCTAGGTGCTGGGAAAATCACTCATGGTGTTATCATCCGTCTTGGACATGATGCAAGTGATGTGGTTGCTACTGCACTTGTGGACATGTATGCCAAATGTGGTTGTTTTAATTATTCTTCCAAAGTCTTTAGGAGAATCCCAATTCCTTCTGTGATTCCCTATACTTCTATGATCGTGGGTGCTGCAAAGTATGGACTTGGCATATTGTCTCTTCAACTGTTTCAAGAAATGGTTTTTAGAAGAATAAAACCCAACGATGTCACCCTTCTTGGGGTCTTGCATGCTTGCAGTCATTCAGGACTTGTAGACAAAGGACTTGAGCTGCTTAACTCCATGAATGGGAAATATGGGGTGACTCCTGATGCAAAGCATTACACGTGCGTTGCAGATATGCTAGGCCGAGTAGGAAGAATTGAAGAAGCATACGAGTTAGCAAAATCAGTTCAAGTTGAAGGTGATGAATATGTCATGTTGTGGGGGACCATTCTTTCAGCTAGTAGGCTTTATGGTAGGGTAGACATTGCCCTTGAGGCCAGCAATAGGATAATAGAGTCCAACCGAGGAGTAGCAGGTGCATATGTTACGTTGTTCAACGCATATGCATTGACTGGGGATTGGGAAAATGCTTATACTAAACTATTTGAAATGAAGAATACTGGAGTCTACAAGGAACCTGCAAGCAGTTGGATTGAGATAAAAGAATCCATTTAGTTGTTCCAAGACATGTCTAAATGTACTGAAAGGACAGAGATGCTGAGTTTGCTAAGGGAATTGGAAGATAGAATGAAGGAAAGGGGATATGTAGGAGGAACCAAAGGGTTGGTTTTTGTTGATGTGGAAGAGGAGGCCAAAGGGGAAATTGTGAGCTTGCATGGTGAAAAACTTGCCTTGGCCTTTGGACTAATAAAGGCACCCTCCTAAAGGTGTCACAATCAGAATACTTGAGAATGTTCAGGGATTATTGTCATGAGATATTCAAGCTGATTAGTGATATTCTACAAGACTTGATTGCCAGAGGTGTGAACAGGTTTCATCACTTCAAAATGGATTCTGCACTCGTAGAGATTTTTGGTAATGATTTGTCTCATCATTTTAGTATTTCCCAGAAGAGCAACCATATAATTCATCACTAACACAATACAAATCTACCAGCGGACAATTATTGTCGTCAATTTTGGTTCATCATTGAGTTTCGCACTTATATCTATGGCTGGAATCTTGCTGCTTATTCATTTGAAAATTACATTAACAGCATTGCAAGAAGAACAGAAAAGAGATTTAATCGCTAGCATAGACTATTTTGCTACACCAGTTAGAAAATTCCATAAATATATTTCCTAATAGTTGTATAACTCGTTCATCCCTAATGCATGAAACTTGAAAGGCATCAAACTTGAAAGCTTGACTTCAATGGTAATATTGAAACGGAAACATGAAGCGGGTAGTTCTAGATGATGAAGGAATTTTCAATTGCCCGTTTGCGTAGTTTGAATTTTCAATTTCTTGCAGTTGATTTGTTATGCAGATTGCATTCTACACACTGATTGAGTGTTTAATTTAAATGCAGAAGAGTGCAATAAGATTCATTACTAATTTTACTTGAGAAACAATTTGTTCCTCTAAAAATTCAAATTAGTAAAGATTTTTCTTTTCATTTTCTTCTTACTTATTTATAAATCCAAATAATTTTTTTTCTTTTAATATTATTATTTTATTTCATCTTAATCAATAGCAAAATGATTGAATCTTTGTTTTCTTTTATTCAAAACTAATAGGAACATATGCACCGAAATTTGTTTATGATAACAAAAAATATGTAATTAAAAATTAATTATTATAATCAAATTTATTAAAAAATATTACTAAAATCTATACTAAAGTTAAAAAATTATATACATAAAAAATCATAGAAGTATTTTTTTTCATTTTTATAATTATATGATAGAAATACTTGTCAATTTCATCAAAATAAAAAGTAAAGTTATAATAAAATATGTAAAAAAT
>Ga0123340_1005162_pt1 | contig 12412 bp, 9 predicted proteins | sample SirMexnodulemix_FD_89961 | JGI IMG/M metagenome (GOLD analysis project Ga0123340, IMG submission 89961) | Root nodule microbial communities of legume samples collected from Mexico - Siratro Mexico nodule mix | ecosystem: Host-associated > Plants > Roots > Nodule | place: Mexico: Nepantla... | reverse complement strand
GTCTTACATAATAGTCATATAAAAGATTATATTTATTATTAACAGAGTGTATTCTTTGTTTTTGTTAACAAATAAGTCGTAATACAAAATTTAATAAAAAATTAAATAGTATTTTCATTTAACAAGACTAAGTTTATAACATAGATGGAGGGATTAAAAAACATAAATATGAAAAATTGCAAAATGATAATATAGTGCACTAAAAGATAAGTAACTTAATACAAATCTTCATTCTTTCTTGTCTTGATAGACATTTTTTATAGTTTGATTTATGCTTGTTATGAAATTATAATAAATTTGTATTATATTTTTTAATTTTGAGACGAATTATCAAATTATTTATGATTTAAAATGAAATTAAAAATATAAATATGGCAATAAATACATAAAATTTTTAAAGTTAAATTTTTTTATTTAATAATTTGTCATTATAAAAAATAATTTTATAATAGTAAAATATCCACACTGAACTAAGCTATAAAATATATTTTTATTTCACTTGAAGTTAATATTAAATTGAAACCAAATTAAACCTAATTTAAATAAACTGAATTACATTTAATCTAATTTTAATGTTTAGTTTAAGTGATTTATATTTGAGTGGAATAAATTGAATAACCAGTAGAATTGACAATCAAATTAAGGTTTAATGAGTAAACTAAATTGAGTGATAAACACTTCTACTGAAACCAATGGATAGTAACATAGCCAGTCCCTAGCCATCCTAACTCTACTATTGAATGTGTTATGCTTTTTCTGGAAACCTACATATAAATAGTTGTTGTCTTTGAAATTTTCTTTACATTGGTAAAGATATTACAAAAATCACTAATTTCTTGGATAAATTTTCTTTTTCTTGAAAACAATGGAAGTTTTGAAAACATTATCAACTTTCATCTGTCAAAACACAAAAGTAACAAGTTATCACGTAACAAGTTATCACGGCACAAAAAATGACAGCTAAAAACAGCTAGACAACCTTGACCATGACGATAATTCTTTCCAAAAATGCTATAAATAAAAACAAACCCAACAACTCAAGCTTAGCGAACAGGTTCTAAAAGTAAGATTTATAGACATATTATAAATTATTGAAAATATTATAAATTATTAAAAGTAGGATTTCTAACAAATTATAATATATTCTTTCTATCTCTTTACAGCAATAGTAATATTCCCATGACAATTTGCATTATATCTTTATATTTCTCTACAAGAAAAAATGGTGTAATGCCTTCACTCAAGTAGCAGCACAGATGCACCATAAACAACAGCCTCCTATAAGTGGCTCCATGAACTATCTTCAAGCTCAATACTGATTTCTTCAAATTTGACACGGATTATTAAACACAGATCAATGTTTTGGAATAAATCATCTACTCAATGCTTATAACTTATAGTAACTGCATCTTTTTTTCTCACTCGCAAGCAATTCCCAACCTTAGATTTTCTCATAGATTCTTACTTATGTCCACTTTATTTTTTCCTTTTGATTTTTTCTAATCCACCATCCTATTGTCAATGTCTTCTCTCCCAAATGGCCTTCATTTAGAAACTTGGAACACGTGCTTGATAGTGAAACACATCAAATGTATCACCACCAAAGTCAAAAACAAAGAAATTCTCTAAATTACAATTGTTTATAGTAGTGGTGACTTCATTGAAAATCATTGAAATAGGCACTGCATTCTTCACAGGCTTCTCTCTTTAATGTCACCCATGAATGGATAATACTTACTCAGCATAACAGTTATTTTCCTGATAACAGAAAAGTACCTCAATACTTAAAAAAACGACTGAAGAAGTTTATTAATGGTGATATACTTGGGTTTCCTTATAACGTCTTAGTTTGGCCCGGGTAAGATATAATAACCCATTGTGTGAAATAAAAGTAGCAATTAGAAAAAAAAAAAAAAGTGAAAACACAAATTACACAATGACACCAACTGAATGCAAACTATAAACAAATAGACATAGAAAGTTGTAAAAAGGGTACTTTTTAATTGAGAAAGTTTCTAAATTGTAACTATTACAATGAGGAATGATTCAGCATGTAGCATAAAGAAGACATTTTGACATTTGATGCTCACAATTGAAAACTATATAACATCTTATGTTAGGTAGATATTTTAGGTAGATATTATTTTGGATCATGATATTTTCATAAACATCAAAATTTTACTCTTCATAACTTTTAAATGTTTTAACTAAAATCCTCGTGTCTGTTAGGTTGAACAAGTACAACATTGTTTTTCACTTTCCATCTGGTCCCTTTGTTACCCTATCTAACTTAATTTAGAGATAATCAGTGTCTAATCTATTTATCAAAATACTCCTTAAGTTATATTAACCAATTAATTATATATTTAAGATACATAAACCAGTTAATTATGTATTACTGTATTGCTTAATAATGACCAAGAAAAGATATTAATAATTTATTTGATAAAAATAAATAAAGAGTAAAGTAAAGAAGTCGAAAAAACATAAGAATGTCATTTTAAAAATAACAGGACTATAAATAAACTGTTAATTTAAAATATATATGAATAAACACATCTTCCATCCCAACCTTTATCTCACTCCTTTCATCTTCATTACTTCATTTTAACAATAAAAAATATTAATAATAGTTTTTAAGCCTAAATAGTTTGCAGAAAATAATTTTCATTCTGTATTTTTTTATCTCTTAAATGAAACAATATTTATTTTCATATTATTCATTTTCTATTTCTTTTATTTATATCCAACATGAAGTAAATTTAAATGATTAACATTGATTACATAATCCATTTTCACGGTATTGTACCGTCAAAATTTAAATTTAGATAATATATATTAATTTTATTTATATTTTTTTTACCTTTTTTATTTTTACTCTAGTTTTATAATTAATGATATTATAATCGTTGATGTTTTTTTTATCGCTATTAGTCCCAATAGAAACGTTGAGGTTGTTCCATTTTCCACTCCCCATTGCCTTGTATTTATAACTTTTATTCATCCTATTTTGATACTAAATTTAAAGGAACTTAATTTAAATCTATGATCTAATATTAAATTTTAACAATCTAATAGAAACCTCCTCTTTAGTTGATCATAGGTTCTGGAGAACGTGAATTTGTTTGGGCTTTCTTGCTCTGTCATTTAATAATTGAACTGGGTTGTTTAAAAAAAAAAAAAAATGAACGGTGTCTTTTGGACTGCTACGCAATTCATGATAGGTGTATATTCATTTAATTTCCACGTCATAAGTGAACTGCTTTTCACACTTCCATAATTTTATTTAGGCCTAAAATTTACCTCGTAAGATGTTCTTGAATTTCTTTCATTTAAACTTCTCGCGCACTTTTCGTAGATCAACATAGGTCCTTCAAATGTGACGTGAGTCACTGTTTTCGACAGCTAGTGCCTTCTTATTGGATTTTTGGAACTTCCTCTATAAGTTTCATATTTCCATTAAAAATGCTATTTCTTCGTACCATTTTGCTTTGCTCACCTTCATTTCAAGGGTTTTAGTGTTTCCTTCTTTCTCAAGAGGTACGTTTGTCGTCATGTTAGTTTTTTTCCCATTTTGCCTGATCTTTCCCTCATCTTTTCGTTCCCGTTGTAGTTGGGTCTTCTTTAAAGTTTATTAGTGTTTCATTTCCTTAACATTTGTTACTATAGCCATTTATCAAAATAGGTTTTCATGGGCTAATGACAATTTACTTTTTCACACAAGTTGCAGAGTCTTTGGAGTAAACAAACATAATTACTTATAATAAATTTTTTCACATAAGTTGCAGTCTCTCTTGGGAAGAACAAACACAAGTTGCAACGTCTCTTTGATAAAAACAAACATAATTACTAATAGTAAATTTTTCCACACAAGTTACAGTCTCTCTTGGGAAAAAGAAATATAATTACTTATAATAAATTTTTTCACACAAGTAGCAACATCTCTTTGGAAAAAAACAAACATAATTAATTATAGTAAATTTTTTCACATAAGTTGCAGCGTCTTTTATTGGAAAAGACAAACATAATTATAGTAAAAATTTTCACCTAAGTTGCAATGTCTTTTATTAGAAAAGACAAACATAATTACTTATAGTAAAATTTTTCACAGAAGTTGTAGCATTTCTTTGAAAAAAACAAACATAATCATAACTACTAATAGTAAACCTTTTCACAGATGTTACATAAGAACACAGCTTGGACCAATCCACACCAAAACACCAAGTTATGTATTAGACGAATTCTTCCTACAGTTTCGTGATCTCGTCCTACACCTCCATAAAATCTAAAATGCTAGTAATACCTTTGTAGAAATGACAAAAAAATGGTACATAAAATAGATGAGGGCATCCAGTATGTTAATGGTATACCAGACCCGACTCCATCCAATTTACATTGTAAAAAAGAATTGACTACTTCTTCCTGCACCTCCAAACCTTTTTAAGGCACCTCCAAAATTTTCAAAAATTCCAACACTGCCCTTTCAGTTATGGAATGTGTATTTGGGGTGAGAATGTGTTACGGAACAATTTATTCTAGAATATGTTGATTGAGTTCCAGAACTGAGCATTCCGTAAGTCAATAGAAGTGTTCCGGAACGAATTATTTCAAAATGGATTTGGGGGGTGAGGATGTGTTATGGAACAATTTGTTCTGAAACTTATTGGTTGGATTCTGAAACTGGACATTCCGTAAGCCAGTGTTCTGAAATTAGCTGTTCCGAAATAGATTTCCATTGTAATATTGTTTCAGAACAAAGTGTTCCATAACTCAAAAAACCTGTTCCGGAATCTGAAAGTTAATATATAGTTCCAGAACAGGTCATTTCAGAATAGGTTTTTTGAGTTACGGAACATCCTATTCCAGAACATTAATTTTCGGAATTGGAGGTATAGGGCACTTTTGTCTCTACACTATCATTTTAAGGGTAATTTGGACAATTTGGAAAATTTTGAGGGTGCCTGAAGAAAGACTTGGAGGTGCAGGAAGAAGCAATCAAAAAATTGCACACAGGATGGCCAATTTATAGACAGGGTATACAAAATTACATACCGAATCTTATCCATAAATTGGCCATTTTGTATGCAATTTTTTTAGAATGTAAACTAGATGGGAGTGGGGTTCGATATATAAAAGTTTAAAATGCATATTGTGTGAGTGGGAAAAGATAAACAGAGGAGAGGTAGGCGAATGAAATTGATTTGCCACCTAAAGAGATGGGTGTCCTTTGGCATTATAAGGAGAAGTGAGTCATCAGTATATCACATGCCTATTAACTTTGTTTATGGAGAGAGAAGGAGAGAAGATAAGCACAAGGAGTGTCATCTAGTCAGCTACTACCAAAAAAGTTGACAACAGACTATTCTTCCTTTCTTAGTTCCTCTTCTTATATCCCACTCCAACCCTATCCCCAAACCCAACTATATTTCAACTAGCCTCGACGACTCAACACTAATACCCTCAAACCTATTTCGACTACCAACTGCTAAGTACATCTTTTCCATGTAGTTGTTTCTTCTGAGAATCTATGATCTTAATTGGCCTCACATCAAAGGAAAGATTCTCCTTCACTTGGACTAAATCTGATTATAGAATGTAACTTGGATCGGGTACATATTTCCTTAGCTGAGACACATGGAAAATGTTGTGAAGATTGGCTAACGAAGGTGGCAAAACAAGTTCATACGCAACATGACCTATCCTTCTAAGGATCTGGTAAGGTCCTATAAACTTCAGAGTTAATTTCTTTGATCTGATTGCTCTTCCTACACCTGTGAATGGTGTAACTCTAAGAAAGACATGATCACCTGCAGAAAAGTCTAGAGGTCTTCTCCTTTGATTTGCATAGGACTTCTGCCTGCTTAGAGAGGTTTTTAATCTTTCTTGAATCTTCTTAACCTTCTCATTGTTTTGTTGTATCAACTCTGGTCCTATCAACATACTCTCACCATCTTGAAACCAACATAGAGGTGTTCTACACTTTCTACCATACAATACTTCAAAAGGAGCCATTCTAATACTTGCCTGGTAGTTGTTATTGTAGGTGAACTCCACTAGAGGCAAAATCTCATCCCAACTGCCCAAAAGATCTAACACACAAGTCCTCAGCAAATCCTCTAAGGACTGGATAGTTCTCTCTGATTGTCCATCAGTTTGAGGATGGTATGCTGAACTAAGCCTGAGTCTGGTTCCTAAAGCTTCTTAAAGTGTTTGCTAGAATCTAGAGGTGAATCTGGGATCTTTGTCTAATACTATACTTGAAGGGACACCATGCAATCTAACTATCTCGCTTATATAAATCTGCGCCAACTTCTACATAGATTTCTCAAATCGATTGGTAAAAAGTGTGCAGTCTTTGTCAACCTGTCTACAATGACCCATATAGAATTATTCTTACTCAAAGTACAGGGTAAGTGGGTCACAAAATCCATAGAGATACTATCCCACTTCCACACTAGGATGTCCAATTGAGTTAGCATGCCTCCAGGTCGCTGATGTTCAACCTTGGATTTTTGACAAGTAAGACAAGCGACAACAAACTTGGCTACATCACTTTTCATACTAGGCCACCAATAAGACTTCTTGAGATCTTGATACAGTTTGGTCATACTTGGATGTAAACTGAGCTTGCTTTTATGACCATCAGATAAAATTATTTGTTTTAACTCATGGTCTTCTGGTATACATATTCTCTTTTGAAACCTCACAATATCATCTGTTCCCAAAGAGAAATCTTTAGCTTTATCTGTGCCCAAAAGACTCAAGATGTTCTTCAATTTCAAATCCTCCAATTGTTTCTCCTTCATCATCTTCAAAAACTCATTAGTTATAACAAGCGCATTACAACTAATGAAGTTTGAAGATATAGAAACCTCCAAATTCAAATTCCTGAAATCTTTAATTAATTCCTACTCTTTCATCACGAGTGATGACATTTGTATTCTCTTACGGCTTAAAGCATCAACAACAACATTTGCTTTTCTAAGATGATACATAAGTTGGAAATCATAGTCTTTTAAGAACTCAATCCATCTCCTCTGCTGCATATTAAGCTCTTTTTGATCAAATAAATACCTCAAGCTTTTATGATAACTGAATACTTTAAAACTAGCTCCATAAAGATAATGCCTCCAGATTTTTAAGGCAAAAACAACCGCTGTCAGTTCCAAGTCGTGAGTTGGGTAATTCCTTTCATACACCTTCAGCTGTCACGAAGCATAAGCAACAACCTTCTTATTCTGCATCAACACATAACCCAATTCCTGATAGGAAGCATCACAAAAAACATTGAAAGGCTTATTTATATCAGGGATTGTCAAAACAAGGGCATTAGTTAACCTCCTCTTCAACTCTTCAAAACTCTTGTCACATTGCTCTGTCCATGTAAAAGGGTGATCCTTTCTGGTTAGTTGAGTCAAAGGAGCAACTATCTTGGAAAGACCTTCTATAAACCTCTTGTAATATCCTGCTAGTCCCACAAAACTTCTAATTTCTGTAATAGTTTTAGGACGTTCCCATTGAAGTACAACCTCCACTTTATAAGGATCTACTGAGATTCCTTGAGCAGAGATGACATGTCCTAAAAACTGTATTTTAGACATCCAAAACTCGCATTTTGAAAATTTAGCATACAACTGCTTTTCTCTCAAAATGTTCAGAACAATTCTGAGATGCTCTGCATGTTCTTCTATTGATTGAGAATATATCAGGATATCATCTATGAATACCACCACAAACTTATCAAGAAAAGGCCTGAAGATTCAATTCATATAATCCATGAAGATAGCTGGAACATTGGTCACTCCAAAAGGCATAACTGAAAATTCATAATGGTCATATCTTGATCTGAAAGCAGTCTTTTGAACATCTTTAGCTTTAACTAAGATTTGATGATAACCTGAGCGCAAGTCTATCTTCGAAAAGATAACTGCCCCATGTAGTTGGTCGAACAGGTCATCTATTCTTGGAAGAGGATACTTATTCTTGATGGAGCTCCCCATGAAGACTAGGTTGAATGAATTGTTTCTCCAATAAATCTTCCAATTGTTTCTTCAATTCAGCTAATTTGGCTGGTGCCATTCGGTATGGAGTAATTGACACAGGTCGTGCTCCAGGTACGAGGTCTATTGCAAACTCTATTTCTCTTTTAGGTAGAAGTCCTGGAATCTCATTAGGAAATACATCCATAAACTCCTGAACTACCGCCATATTTTTCTGAGTCTTATCATCATCCACAGAACAAGCAAAGAGTATGAAACACTTTGCACCCTCATGTACCTCTCTCTCAATTTGTTGAGCTGAAACAACTTGGATACTTTTTGATTCAGGGAAAATCAGTTGCTTATGACCGTAGTCTATCAGGATATGGTTAGCAGATAACCAATCCATTCCTAATATAACTTCCAAATCCTTCATGTGTATACAAATCATATTGATCTTATACTTCTGTTCATTTATAATCACTGGACACTCAACACACACAGATGAAGTTACTATAGTACCTTCTGTTGGTGTGGATACCACCAATTCAACATCTAACTCATGAACAGGCAAGTTAGGTTTCTTAACACAATCAATAGAGATAAATGAATGAGTTGCTCCAAAATCAAACAAAACAGACAACTGTGTACCCAAAATAAAGCAAATACCTCTGACTAGGCTATCAGACTGAGATGCCTCAGCTCCACTAACAACAAAAACTCTTCCTGCTGCACTGGGGTTTTGGTTGTCATTCTGTTGTACCTGTGGTATTCCACCAGAACTTGGAACTCCAAATCAAACACGACAATCTTTTGTTGCATGACCATATTTGTGACATCTATCACATGTGACGTTCGGAGTTGGATAAGGATAAAATCTGATCATATGCGGGCCACCACACCTAAAACATTTGACATTAGGTGGTAGTTGAGGATTGAATCCTCCACTACTGAAGGATTGAGGCTTGGAGTAAGGTTTCTTCTTGTCTTCATATCTTGGTATGCTCTGGGAGGGTCCTCCTACCATCTGTGGTTTAGCAACTTTGCTACTATTCTTCAAATTTTCCACCACTTTTGCTTTCTCCACTAGAGTTGGGAATTCTCTAATGGGCAATGGAACTACCACCTCCTTAAGCTCTTGTCTTAGTCCAAACTCAAACTTTTTGCACCTCCAATCTTCAGTCATGATCTAAGTACTGAACCTAGCCAGATGTTTGAATCTAGTAGCACAATCAGTAACTGAAAGGTTTCCCTGTTCTAGCTGCATGAACTCAATTTCTTTTGCATTTCTAACATTGTTTGGGAAGTATTCTTTCAAAAATATTACTTTGACACTTTCCCAAGTAACATTTTCTCCTCTTCCTTCCATCATTTGCTTCATTCCTTTCCACCAAAATTCAGCATCTTCAGTAAGTATATACACAACACAAGATAATTTTCTCTCCTCAGGACATTGGGTGGCTTCAAAAAATCTTTCAATGTCACTCATCCACTGATCTGCTTTATCTGGATTTCCTCCTCCATTGAACTTTGGTGGATTATGTTTCAAGAAATCCTCCAAACTCTAGGTATGGTGCTGATGATGAAGAAGAGTCGCTTCTGCTGCTAATCTAGCATTTTCTAATTGATGAAGGGCAGCCTGATGTTCTTGTACCATAGTAGCACTTTGTTGTTGTAAGGCTATTGCCATAATCTCTATTGCTTGAGCTAAACTGGGCATATCCGCAGATTGAGGAGGGTTAATTGGTCTACGTGCCATTTTTTAGACACATAAAGAAGAACATTACAACCAATCATGAACTAGTAAGCATGTCATTTAGTACATTCACAAACAAAATTTTCCAAACATCCAAAACAAATCAAATAACACATACATGATCATCCAAAACTTATCTCTTAACATATACTCAAACATTAAGGGTTAAGATAGAAATACATCTTGATTTAGTCATGAGTGTGCACCCTCACCACTCTATCAAGATCTTTTTCTTTCTTCATACTTTTATAGACACTCACAACAATCATCTCAAACCAACATGCACAAAAGAAGCCTAACAAACCCAATACTCTCAGGTCCTCCTAAGGATGAATTGCTCTGATACCATAAATGTAACAGCCCAAAAATTTTATAGCATATGCAATCAAACTCTTATAAATAAACAAAATATATATTCCAAATCATAAAATATTCAATACATGAAAGACAAATAAAAGAAGGAAAGAAGAAATAAGAGGAAAAGAAAAGCAGAACAGAACAAAACAAAAAGAAATATTTTTTTTATTTAGCTTGGGCGAAAATAATTTCGCCCGAGCTAGAAAGAAGTCGCTTGAGCGAAAACAGTCCAGAGAGCACTCCTAATTTTCACCTGAGCGAAAATACTCTCGCCTGGGCGAAAACACTCCAGAGAGCATCTTATTTTGTTTACGAAGGTCTCGCTCAGCCGAGCTTCATCTCGCTCAGCCGAGCTTCATCTCGCTCAGGCGAGACTTGCAAAGTGAACTTTTCTGCAAAAGTCGCTTGAGTGAGATTTTTCTGCTTGAGCGAGACTATCTAAAAATATTCTCAATTAAACTAACTTTTGTCTGCTAAGTATTATCATCCATTTAAGGTTCACAGTACTACATAAAGTATTCAGGTACATCAAACTTATCTACGACTATCTACATGACAAAAAGAGTGACCATTCCAAGGTCATAAAGTCTTTAACTACATCAAAACATATATACAAGACAAAAGGAACATCAGTTTAAGGGCATATCATCTTTAAGGTGCTCTAAAACCTGCATCTGCACCTGCTCATGTACATAGTACAGTCATCGGAGTTCATACAACAACATGAAAAACAAGGGTAAGCTAGTGAACTTAAAAGTTTATAACATACTAACTACATGCAAATAGAACAAAGTATCTTAGTCATAAGAATTTCTTTAAAGTCTAACATATCAAGCTTCAATACAGGTTTTCCTTTTCATTTCAAGTACTCATGTCAAACATCATACATAAAGGTCTCACATGGACCACATCAATACACATAAGTCACACATAGACCCATCATCTTCCGAAAGACCCATTAAGTATGCCCTTACCAGAGACTAACATCTAATCCAATACACAGGACTTAGATTCAACAATTCTAAGAGAAAGGACTAATCCAATACCCAAGACTTAGATTACCAGTGAATCTAAGAGAAATGACTAATCCAATACCCAAGACTTAGACTGCCATTTGAATCTAAGAGAAAGGATCAGAGTAAGCTTAAACATCCAATACTGAGTCTCACCAGCGGTTCCGGTGTGTATGAACTCCCTCACATCTTCTCACCAACTGATATCTTAGTCTGTGTGACTTAGATCATCAGTGAAGCTAGAGGATCTCTGTTAAACATAGGCGTGCTATACTTAATGTACACAAACGAGCATAACTTATACATTATCCCAAATGAATGACATCAATTCATCATTCACATCAATACTCATTCAATCTACAAATCATAGTATGTAAGTATCTTTCCATCATCAAAACAATACTTAATTACTCAAAATAGTTAAGTTAATCACACTAAGTCAAAACAAACAATCAAATTCATTCAGTGCTCAAGGACCAGTCAGACCTGCAAAAAATACTTGAGCACTGATAATCACATATTCAGATCTTCTGTCCTACAGGTTTATTTAAAGTAACTAGCTAGTATAAAAATAAGTTGCTAGCTCCCCTTACCTCAGACAACGATCCCCTACCAATTCCTCCGATCAGGCAATAACCCCGGTCCAACTTTTAGTATTACCTTAATCAAGTTGAGATGAACAACTTTCTCAATTGTTCCCATCAATATTGATGACAAAAACTTAACGAAAAACAGAGAACAAGAGATCTTTAGAGCAAATATGAACTTACTCTGTTTGAAATTCTGATCGGTTTAAAATGATTCTAAGATCCTCAGCTACTGTAGGACTTGATCAGAATCTGAAATATATGGAATATGAAGGGTGAAAATCAAGAGAGAAGGAGGAGAGAGCTATGGAGGTTCAAAGGTAGGATATATATATATATATATAGAGAGAGAAAGAGAGAGAGAAAGTGAAAAAAAGGGGTGCCTTTTTCTTGTTCTTATCCCTACGGGAGTGGGGTTACATTTACAAGTATATACAAGACAAAAGGCAAATCAACTTAAGGTCATATCATCTTTAAGGTGCTCAAAACCTGCATATGCACCTGCTCATGTACATAGTACAATCATCGCAGTTCACAACACAATAAGACAAGCAAGGGTAAGCTAGCAAAATAATGTTTTTAGCTTATAGGAGTGAAAAGAATTGAAGTGATTAGATTTACAAATTCAAATATCAATTCTCAAGTCGAATACAACTAAGTTTAACATTCAATCACAAACTTTCATACTTTATTCCAAATTCATTGACCTCATAATGATCC
>Ga0123340_1005158_pt1 | contig 12417 bp, 6 predicted proteins | sample SirMexnodulemix_FD_89961 | JGI IMG/M metagenome (GOLD analysis project Ga0123340, IMG submission 89961) | Root nodule microbial communities of legume samples collected from Mexico - Siratro Mexico nodule mix | ecosystem: Host-associated > Plants > Roots > Nodule | place: Mexico: Nepantla... | reverse complement strand
GTAATTTATAAAACAACACCACAAAAATGAATTAAAAAAACAGTAAAATTAAATATAAAAAATATAGTTTTAAAAACACTCCTCTTCCTATATTCAATAACAAAAATAAAAAAAAAAAAAAAAAAACCCTCAAATGCTTGATATAGTTCCTTTATGATTAACCGTTTAAATTTATTTTTTGATGAAGTCATAATTAATTATTTAAGAGGACATCTACCAGCATTGGGTAAAGCAATAACTATTTTATTGTTTAAATAAAGTTTTAAATTATAAATTTTAATAACTATTTTATTGTTTAAATAAAGTTCTAAATTTAAATTGTAATTCTCCACTATTCCAAAGATAAAATAATTGCAAATGAATCATATAAAAATTAATGTTTATATAGCTTTATTTCTTTAATTTAGTTGTAATAAAAGATTTTGTGTGATTTTGTAATCTAAAGAAAATATAATAATATAAGTAGAAACTTTTAGTACTCCACCAGGAAAAGAAAAAAAAGAAAAACGTGTGAATGTTTTTCTCTGCCCTTCTGATATGGGCATGGAACAAGATAACATGGCAGAAAATCTGGCATGTTGGCTTAGACTGTACCTTGTTGTCAAAACTATGGGCAGTACCATTTGGTGAGTTAATAGTGTTGACCTTACATATTAATGCCTCGGTTCAAGGAAGGCCTAATAAATGGTTAGATTAGGACCCAAAATGAAAGTGGACAATTTGTTGGTGTAAATGCCTAGTGACTTATAAACATTTTTTTGTAAAGTATGCATTTATTCCAACTTTTGATCACTGTATACATGAAAGAGAATGAGCTTAAATGGCATGTTGATCTTAATCTTTTAAAATATATATAGAATTAAATTTCAGGTTTTTAATTTCATCGAAGTTATTCAAGATTTGAAGAATTATTTTAGAATATAGTTTGGTTTTGATGAAATATTTTGTTTTATGTATATATGAGTATAAATCATGTAATAGTTTAAGGGTCATTGATAAGACTAGTTGATAAGTTTTTAGTTTATAAGTTTTGAGTTAATAAATTAATTTATTAGATTAGAAGTGTTTAATCAATTATGTTTATTCTACAATAAAAAACAGAAAATAATTTACGGTTAAAAATTGTCGGTAACGTTACAAATCTGTCAGTAACAATAGATTACCGATAGATTTTCGACGGACACGAAGTCGTTAGTTATTGAATTTTACGCTTCACCATCAAATGGATGACATAATTGACCTTCTCTTCTTTTTTTATGGTGTCATGTCATGTGTGGCGCAGTTTTCATAGAAGCAAAGTGTCTTTGTAATCTTTAAATCAAAGGGAAATAGAACATTGACTTAACTGAAATTAGTTTTTTCTTTCTTCCCGCTGCATTAATTGGATGGTATCTTAATTTGTGACAAAACTTACATTGAAGCAATAACGCATCTTTCTTTCTAGTATCATTATCATAGAACAACATATACCCATTCACACAACAATCATGTTTTATGGTAGTAAATCTACGTACAGGCCTAAACAATAATCTAACTACTACATGCTTAAGGTTTGTTGGAATATGGGCCCACAAAATATCATCTTAAGAAAAAGTTCTCATTCAAAACATTTTTTTTAAATTTCTTTGAAGTAAACAATAGAGTAGTTATGAAATGTAAAATAAATGTTCATTAATTCAGTTGCTACAATGCTTGTGTAGTTTGTGTGTGGTCTTTACTGCTTTTTGTGCTATTCTTCTTCTTCTCCTTCTCGGATTCCACCTTCCGAGTTGACTCACCTCGCCATGGAGGAACAACACAATAACCAACCTAAACCCAACAACATCTACGCTTTCGAAGGCGACCCTTTCCTCTTGAATTACTCATCTTTGGATCTCCGAATTGCTTCGGAGTTTCTCGCAACGTGGCTCCCCTTCCTCTCCCTAGATCTCTGCACGCATTGCACTCAATCTCTCTCTGATCATGTTCAATCGATCGACCCAGGTAGCGTGACCCTCACTTTTCTCCCAAATTCTCGTTTTTTTTTTTTCATCTGGGTTTTAACTATTTTTTCTTACGCTTTCTAAATTCTTTAGTTTTAGGTTTAGTGTCCCAAAACGACAACCCCAATGACCAAAACGATGATGAAGATAACTGCGACACGTATTGGCTGGGAAGTTGGAAAGACGGTACGGTTGTGACTGAGATGCCGACTTTGCCTAGAGAGCAGAGGGAGTATGTTAGGTTCATGAATGTGAGGCGCAAGAAGGACTTTATTTGCTTTGAGAGGGTTAATGGGAAGCTTGTTAACATTCTTGAAGGGCTTGAACTCCATACAGGGATTTTCAGTGTTGCCGAATAGTAAAGAATAGTTAATTATGTTGCTATATTGCAGGAGATGGGAAAAAGGGAGAATTGAAAGGTTTGTGATCTAAATTCTCGACTTTTTTTCATCTATTTATGGTTTTGTTTATGTTTGTATGTCATTTGTGATCTTGTTATGTGATTTTTTTTCATTGTATTATAGTTGTTTAGTGTAAAAAGAATAGAAGGGTAATTTTTATGCCATTCTCCATATTCATCGATCATTGTCGCACCACTTTCAGTTATTTTTGGCAAATCCTTCACACTTCTCCAAACTTGCGTAGGTGTTGGCCTAGGAGGTGGACCATCGGTTTCCACTTTGCCTTTTCGAAAGGCTTTAACGTTTTTTCGAAATGGATGATCTATAGGTAAAAACCTTCGATGTGAGTCAAACCAACAAGTTTTGCGACCGTAATTTAATGTGAATGACTTATGATGTTCCATGTAATGGGGACAAGCTAATCTACCAAGAGTTCTCCAACCAGACAACATCCCATAAGCAGAAAATTCATTAATGGTCCACATCAGAATGACCCCAATAATAAAGTTTTGTCTCTTTGAAATATCATATGTCAAAACACCAGACCATAATTTCTTCAAATCATCAATTAAGGGCTATAAGAAAACATCAATACAGGCCTTCGAATTTGATGGACCTGGTATTAAACAGGTTAAAAACATATATGATTTAGACATACACAATTTAGGTGGAAGATTGTATGGAGTAACAATGACAGGCCAACAAGAATACGGTGATGATGATGCCTGAATGTAAGGGTTGAATCCATCCGAGCATAGGCCAAGTCGAATATTACGTGAATCAGCAACATAAGTAGGATGTTTTCTATCAAAGTGCTTCCACGCTTCACCATCAGATGGATGACATAACCGACCTTCCCTTCTCTTTTCATGGTGCCATGTTCATATGTGGCGCAGTTTGCATAGAAGCAAAGAGTCTTTATAATCTTGGAATCAAATGCAAATAGAACATTGACTTAACTAGAATTGTTTTTTTCTTTCTTCTCGCTGCATTAATTGGATGGTATCTTGGTTTGTGAAAAAACTTACATTGAAGCAATGACGCATCTTTCTTTCCAGTATCATTATCATAGAACAATATACACCCATTAACACAACAATCAATCTGCTTAACTATCAATCCTAACTTTGATACCAACCTTTTAGCATCATAATAACTAGTTGGCAATTATGTTTTTGCAGGACTTATGTCCAACAACAGTTTTGTGAAATTCTGTAAGCATTGGTCAGGAACGTTCCAATTCGACTTATAAGAAAGAAGCCTAACACACACTAATATTTTGGATTCCAATGACCCTTCAAATAATGGGTTATTTGCCTCTGCCAATAAATTATAACATTGTTGAGTGTCTTCATTTAGAGGCTCTTCTATGTTACTTGACTGTGTTCCTTGAAGTGCTTCATGTTGCCAGAGAGCACTATTCATCATCTTTTCCATTGCCTTAAATTGATCCATTTCAGTCGCATATACAGATGAACTTGGGCCAGAAACACAATTATCACCAACATTGAAATTAAAATCCCCCATATCTTCACCATGATCAGTCCAAATCCAATAGTTAGGTTTGAACCCCTTTTTGTATAGGTGAACTTTGACGATTTCATCCTTCGAAATCCTTGTATCGTCACATTTAAAGCATGGATATCTAATCCCTCCATCAAGTTCATAATATTTATATTGTCTTGCTTTCTGGATGAACTCTTCAACCCCTGTTACAAACGATTCCTTTAAACCTCTTCGCCCACTATAACATCTATCATACATCCATATGTGGTCCAATGGAATTCGATCCATCTTCTATAATAGATCATAATATATGACGATTAAACATAACATTAAAATGTTGTATATAACAACTCTTATGCTACTATAGCAGAGTTAACACTCGAAACCAAATCAAATTGAATCCAAACAAACCCTAAATCAACACAGCCCAACCAACCAATCAACCCTCGAAACTAAAACTTTAACCGTTCACTCTATTCATCGAAATGGAGAGAAACAAAACAATAAATATACTCATAATCTATCACAAGTTGATAAGAAGAAATCAAAAATTGGGAAAAATTTAACCCTAAACCCTAAAAATCAGGCTACAAATTTCGATTCCTAAATACACTCATACCTTGTTCGTAGTCTACTGACAGTGCTCCTTAAAGTAGATGAAGAAGATGGATGATGCGCCTAACACGCTGCCTGAACCGTCTCCTGACGCAATGCAGCTCTGTCATAGACGAAGCCTTCCTGCCTTTTGAAACTCAAAAATCTCTCAATCCCTCCAATTCGACTAATCGCCACTCAGAACCCTCACTGAAAGTGCCGCTCTATCATTCAAAAACGCTCGTCAACTGGAAACCTAAAGCCCAATTATTTTATATATACGAAACCAATTATCGACAGACAATACTGATAGATACTTAAAAAATAATATACCGACGGCTATACCGACGGATCCTAAAAAATAATTTACCAACGGGATTTACTGACAGATTAAGACCTTCGAGAAATAATATTTTTTTTTCTTTTCTCGCTTGATTTTGGACAAAATTACCGACAAAATCTACTAACAAAATCTAAAACCATAAATTACCGACGATTATACCGACAAATTTACCGACAGATCTTAAAAATAATTTATCGACAAAATTTACTAATGAATTTCTATCGATAAATGAAATTATTGTTACCGATTGCGTTTCTGTCTAGAGTTTCATCAGTAATTATAATATTACCAAAAGATTGTGATCTGTCGGTAGACGCTATTTTCCTTGTAGTGTTCATTATAGTACTCTAGGTCATAAACAATTATCGTAATTGACTATCATGAGATTATTGATTATTTAGAATTGAATTCGTTTGTTTTGGTGATAATCGAATATGTATTAAAATAATCGATTAGATTGTTTACATTAAATTTTCAAATTCAATTAGGAACAAAATAATTTATTATCAATCTATAGCTTGTATGCAAATTCGAAGTTAATAAGTGAAAAATAATTGCAATCATTTTTCTACCTATTAAGAACACTTTGTGAGAAAAAAAATCATTTTTTTTAACTCTTTTAAAGGAGTTTTTATTTGAGGAGTTTTGGCCAAATTCTTACACTTTGTAGTATTTTCATAGGTTTTAAAAAAGTTGTCTTGATTGATTATATGGCATGTGAATTGTGTTGTATTATAAATTTCAAGATCATGAAATAATCTCCCTAATATGTGGTAATAGAAAATAAATTTAGATTTCGATACAATTGAAATAGCAAAATTCTTCTTTATTACATTCTTTTATATTTTAATTCTTTGTGTTCTAATATTTTTATGTAAGTGTTGTAATTAAAATTGTTGAGATTGTATTAATCAATATCGAAGAAAACAATAATTCACTGCAGTGTATATTTTTTTTTTACATTTTATATAAAAATTTATGTTAAGTTAAAGAGTGAAAAAAAAATGAATGAATTTGTAATGACCTGATTATTGAGACCCAAGCAATATACTCCTATCTAGAACTATTAGAGTATTTTTTTAGTGAATAAAATTTTAATGATAAAAAATATAAAGATATACTAAGTACTATTGTATACTATAATGTTTATATTCTTTTAATGTGTTCTATGATATAGTACCTTTAGATCTTTTAAAGATCATTAATATCAAAAAAGACAATTAATAGTTATTTGCACTATAAACTGTAATTATAAATGTTTTCTTTTACATTAAGAAAATATAAAGAGTAAAGTTTGTATTTGAGCACATATTATTGTTTGACATATAAGAAAACTAACTATTTCAACACAGTTTCAAAATGTTCATATTTGAAAGAGAATGATTTGATGCGAACATTAAGTCTTTTGGAATATTTTGAGTGAAAATTTTCTTGTTTACATTCGTTATACTATTTCTTTATTTATATATCATCTAAAAGAAAGTGTAATATTTCATTCTTAGAGTTAGACACAAATTTGAGATCTATCAAACTATATCAATACAAAAGATTTGTTTAAATTATCAAGCATAAAATAAATTTAATAGTTGAAAATTACACCAATAATTATTACATCTTTTGAGTACTGATGTCTCTTTATCCTTGATTAGATAGTATAAATCTTTATTAACACTCCCAGCTTGATATCTTAACCTATATGATATATGAATTATCACTTAAATTCGAATATCTTGTTGGATTCCTTAACTTAATATTTATAATATATTTCATCAACTTATTAATCTTTCTAATAACTACTAGCTTCCCACATCATTCTATAAATAATTTATTGAAATCCAGCATATTTAGTCATAGTTACATTTGAGCACACTAAGTAAATGAAATTGTATAAATCATTAAAACTATTTTAATACACCATTCGTTACAAAACCAATTAAAATAATAAAAAATTAAATTTTTATTTGCTAAAGAATATATCTTAAGTTTGGAGCGAGAATTGATATTGACTTGTTCTCGGTTATGTGATTTATTACTCTAGTAAGACTTGTCATTAAAAGAGATAATTACTAGAACAATGATGATTAACTATCACTTGAATGATACATTAGAAATTTTTTATAAAAGATTTAAAATTAAACATTTTATTTCAAAACTCCGCATAAAATTTTTACTCCAAATCAAACTTATGTCTAAGTAGTACCGAGGTGTCAAATTTATTCAAACTATCAAAATTCAATTCAAAACTAATTTTCATTTCCTCAAAATCATAAACTTAACTAGAATTGATTTTCTAAATATTTATTATCATCACATACATTCAATCTAAATCATAAAACAAAACCTTTAATTTTATCAGCTTAACACATCTAAATTCACTAAGACAAGTTATAATAAAATAATTTAACTAATTATCATTTAGGTTTACAATCCAAACAATTTTTCAAAATAACTACATCATCAACAATTTAGTTCCAAATCTAAATCATAAAATAAAACTTTTAATTTTATCAGCTAAACATATCTAGATTCACTAAAACAAGTTATAATAAAATAATTTAACTAATTATCATTTAAGTTTACAATCCAAACAATTTTTCAAGATAACTACATCATCAACAATTTAGTTCCAAAATATACATAGTCTCCTTAAACTAATAATCAAATTCAAAATCTTAGTTAACTTTCCTTACTTCAAATCCTTTTTTGTCCAAAATATCTAAATCTAGAAAAAATAAATAAATTGGAAATATTCAGATGTTCTTAAATTGGTATAAGAAAAATCAAATTTAACAATAAAACATAACACTATATATTCAAACTTCCTTTTATAAAATTATTATACCCGTATCAACTCATACCACATGCATGAAAGCAAAGATAATAAAAATTTCAAAAGAAAAACAAAACAACTTGTCCTATTTAAATTCCTTTTTAGTCAAATTAGACTTTTTCTTAGTTATATCTAGCTTATGAGTTCCGAAGAGTAAAATAAAAGAAAATGTTCAAATTTTCTAGATATAAGATAGATAAAAGTTGAAGAGAAGTTACATAATTTATGTTTTTAAAAGAATTATAATTATAAATAAACAAAAAATATATAATTATTTAATTTTCTATTTATAATATAACTTAAAACACGATTATCATTTTACATCAACTTCAAACCGTCTATTTTAATGCTCATAGAAAAATATTCTTGCATAATTTAACTTATATTAATACTTAAAATATTTATTCATTTATTTTTCTAATTTAAATCATCATTTTTCATAATTGATCTTATATGAATACCTAAAATATTTCTTTATCTATTTTTCTAATTTAAATATTATTTCTTTTGAAAAATGTTCATTATGTAAACATCAATATAAGTAACATCAAGCCATTTGATTCTATCCTTCGAACTTAACATTTGTGCTAGAAGTATTCCAACACGTTACACCAAACATTGGCTTCCTTGGTTGAGGAAATATCACTTTCCACCAATCAAGGGTTTTCACTTGGGTCAATCCTATCCCCGTAACGGAGTTTGCCTATCCTAAATGGATCGCGTATTAATTTGAATTTTCAAGTTAATAAATATTTTTATTCAACTATAATGGTTTAATTATTATGTGTACATATTAATAGTTATATATTTCAGAACATTGACGATAACAATAATTAATTAAAACATCTCTTCCACATGAACTGACAAAAATTGAATTTATATTTTTTTTCTAAAAATAAATATTATTTAAAACAAAAGCAATATAAACATATTTATTTCAATAGATTAAAAATGATTTTAACTAAATAAATTGTTTTCACTAAATTGTATTTTACTTTTTCAAACTTTATCATCAAAATGTTTAGACCTCTTCAGTCAGGTTAAGAAACAAGTTGAATTCTCCCAAACATTGTTTAATAAAAACATTTTTTTTTGTCAGCGAAAAAAGCGTGTAATAAATTCTCCCAAACACGGTTAATAAAAACATAAAAATAAGATGTGTAGAATTAATGGAAAAGAGTACAATGATATAGTTTGACCAGTATTTCCACAAGGATTTTCAATTTAGAAAAATAAAAGGAAAAATAAATTGACTTTTCATAACATTAGAAATATGTTATTCCGATGCAAACTTTAAGAAGAATTAAAATTCTAAAAAAAAGAATAGTTTGATTGCTTTAAATGGTAAAATTTTGAAAAATAATTTAAAGTTTTTATAATTTCTTTTTCTAACCTTCTTGTATCTTCTTTTTTCCTTCTTCATTTCTTTTCTATTTTCTTTCTAATCGTTTGTTTTTTTTTTATTTCACCACTCTTTACTCTCTTCCACATTTCTTTCATCTCTCTTTCATTATTTTTCGCCCATGTCTCCCTGTGTTTCCACCCTCTTCCTTCAATCTTTATTCTCTCTCTTAATATTCACGTGAAAATCATCAATATTTTTAGTTTTTAAGTATTAATTGTTAATGATTAATCAGTGTAATTTACTGATTAATTACTGTTTAAGAATGGAAGGAAAATATTGGATGATTAGGTAGAATCTAGGATCCTTTTGGTGTCTGGTGATAGGTCACTCATTCCCTCACAATCACAAATCGTAATCCTATCCAAGAGGAATGGTGCCTTAAGAAAATGCAGGAGCATATATATTATTCATCCAACAACAATAACACTCACTTATTCTATGGCTTACAAATATCCAAGGCATCAAATCTTTTATACTAAAATACATAACATGGAATATTTATATATTTGTGTAGTTAAATTCGCATGACGTAATTTTGGGGTCAATGAGTTATGGAGGCATATGCCATGCCTTCATTCTTCGGTTGTCTCAACATGTCTTTTTTGAATTCATTACATAAGTCAATATGATAGTAGCACTTATTTAGATATATAAACTTTCGTAAGCATTTATAAAAAAAATAAAAATTAAGAAGTTCATCTCACATGTTGAAATTAATTTATACATACCAACTCTTTTATTTAACTTTTTTTTAAATTTGATTTTAACTTGTAAATAAATTAATTTTAACGTGTCTGTAAATTAATTAACATATAAGAAAAGCTAATTATTTTATTATTTTTGATAAATACTTGTTGTAAGACTAAATTTTTTAGAGATAAATTTTAAATAGTTAATGAAGAAAACGTCTATAAATAAGTTATAAATGTTTATTTTTATTTTATTATAATTTTTTATAAAGTTAATTTTTTTCTAAACTCTTTCTAGATTTATGAAGTTTGAAGTTATTTGTTTATTGTTGATCAAAAGTAAGTGTTTCTTTTCTCACTAGTATCCAATTTTCTTTCTTCTTCTGGAGACTTCAATTAAATGGACACAAATCAATACAACATTGCTAACTTTAAGCTTGATATGAGAGTGTATAATAGAAGTTTTGCTAATAGCCACACTATTCTTAAGTAAAAAGGGTTAATTTTAGTATTTATTTTAGTTAGGTAGTGTAATAGTGATATGACATGATCGTATAGATATGTATATAGGAGCATCAAAATATATATGTATATGTATGGTTGTTGAATGTTCAAATTATGATTTGAAAAGTAAAAAGATAATGTAATCATATTGGGCATTTGAAAGTGGTATTTTGAAGTGATTTTAAGCATACTATATATGTTTGAATTGGTTTGTTGTACGTTTCGTTTGTGAAACCTATGTTTTTAAGTTGTTATTACTCAAGTGGTGTACTACTATTCAAGCATTGCACTTGCTCAAGTAGTGTACTGCTCACTGCTTAAGCGACACCCAACTAGTAAGTTATATTGTATGCATCACTTAATATCACTCAAGCATCAACATGACCACTCAATCAACAAAGCATATAATTAAAGATATGAATTTTAGCTTTGAGTAAGCGAGAGGTCGAGGTCATTTTCTTTCTCCGGGGTGAGCAACACTTAAGCGATAAGACTTCACTTAAGCATTAAGGGGTGGTTGTGATGCCCTTTTGTTGTGACCATTTTACAGATGTGTGGTAGGTTTATCAATCAGACTATTAATCTAACATGGGAAGTTAAGGATAACATTTCTAATTTGATTATGATAGGTTAAATCTTAATCTCTATTGGGACATAATTAATACGAGTTTTTCGAAAGATCCTAAGTGTGATAAGCTATAGTATTTTATTGAGATGCATTTGATGATTCATGTATTCTTAGATATAACTGACTAAGTAGTAATTGTTGTATTTGCTCTAGTATGAGTGTGATGTGACTAGCATATGTATGTGTTCTATTACACACACATACATATATAATATTATATTTTATGATCATTTAAAAAAAACTAATATATATATACACACATTTGGTAACTTAAAGTTCCAATAATTTGTATATTATGTATACAAATATAGTAATGGATGTATGTTTTATAGTTATATACATATAGATTTGACTTACAACTTTTGAATGGGGTGTTACAATAATAGTATTAGAGAAATTTTACACTTTGATAAGTTTAAGGATAATGATATTGTCCTGTTTTCACATGTTAAAAGTGATAACAGAAATGGTAAATAGTCAGTTCAGTATAATAAGTACTGACATATTTCTTTTCAATACAATAAGAAAAAACAAGAACAATTTTACCACAAAAAACTTTTATTTTGATAGTTTTATTTGAACTCTGTTGAGATAATTTAATAAACATTTGTTCTTTAATAATTGTTGGGATTGTCATACCCTTATATGAAGATATAGATTATTGATAGCAGACACGTGACAATGACCACCAAATACTACGTATAAGAACCTAGGCCTCTAGCCATTTTACTAGGAAGCCCAATTAGAAGTCTATAAATAAGAAGAAAGTTCCAATACACAAGGTACCATTACTCTGATCATTAAATATCCTATAATACTCAAACCAATACACAAGGTACTATTACTCTGATAATTAAATATTCTATAATACTCAGACCGATAACTAACTTGAGTGGGTTTGAGTGTTTGCAAGAACTCCTCCCTCAACCGAGAACTAATTGAATAAACCAAGTACGAAGGCGACCATTAAATCTAAAATTGAACCACGAAACATACTATCAAAAATCAATCTGATTAAGCAATATTAACTGAGTATACTATAACAGAAATTATATGTAATTTCAACATCGATTTTATATTTGATGTAGAACTTTACCCTCTACCCTTTATGGCATTTTTAAAATCTATGTAGAAAACCGTTTTTATAATAAGATTATTACATGAATGATACCATATTGAAAAAATGCCTAATCTCAAAACTTATGCTAACAAATCATACATCTCAATTTTTTTTATTGCAAAAGTTCTCATCCTATTACAATATTCACATTTATTCTATTACTTTTTTATATGAAAGGTTGTAAACTTTACTAGCTTTAAAAATCTGATATATTGTACAATGAAATTTCTAAAATATAATAATCACCAATTCTATAAACCTCTTTACTAGTTAAAATTTTGGAATAAAGAAAGAACATATATATTAAAAAATCCACGAAATATGATTAACAAAGTTTTCTTAAACTAATTCATGTTTCAGAGTACATCACTCCAAAACAAGTTCAAGTTTAATAAAAATATACAAACATATATCT
>Ga0123340_1005157_pt1 | contig 12418 bp, 6 predicted proteins | sample SirMexnodulemix_FD_89961 | JGI IMG/M metagenome (GOLD analysis project Ga0123340, IMG submission 89961) | Root nodule microbial communities of legume samples collected from Mexico - Siratro Mexico nodule mix | ecosystem: Host-associated > Plants > Roots > Nodule | place: Mexico: Nepantla... | reverse complement strand
TGACATAAAAGAACAAACTTTACTTCAAAACCAACAAAAATCAAACCCTAAACGCAAAAACCTTTTCAGATCCAGAACAGAACAGTGAAACGACCAAAAAGACTTCCTTTTCCATCAAAAATCACATAAAAACCAAAACTTTACATGCAAATCATTCAACAAACAAAAAAAAACATCCTTTTGGATGAGCAATCACTTAAAAGAGCAACCTTTACACGCTTTTCAAACGAAAACCAAATAAAAAACGAACCTTTTTTAAGACAGAGACTGAGATGAGGCGAACCTTTTTTAGGGCAGAGATTGAGACGAGGCGAACCTGAGCGAAAGCGAGAGTGAACGAGCGCGACAGGCACAGAGCGAGAGTGGAGAGGAGCGAGAGTGGAGAGGAGACTGAGAGAGTGAACGAGAGACCTTTCGAATGAGAGGAGGCAGAAGACGCTGAGAGGAGGCGAAAGTTTGAGACTGAGAGCAGGAGGGAGTTTAAGAGGAGGCGAAAGTTTGAGACTGAGAGGACGAGAGAGTTTGAGAGGAGGAGGGAGTTTGAGAGGAGCCGAAAGTTTGAGAGGAGGCGGGAGTTATGAATTCTGAGCGTGCAAAGCTTTAGGGCTTAGTTAATTTTTTACTTCCAAAGTTGTCCTTGCCACGTAAACTACTTTGACACAATTACCCGGGTGTCAAGTAGGGATAATCCACCAACGGTGTCAACGTAACATTATTCTTCCTCTACCGCTAGATAACTCTTCTCCATAAATTTAAGTTTAGAATAAAAGTTATTTATGAATATCTGTAGTAAAGTTTAAAGTGGACAATATGTTGAAATATTGTAAATATCAATTAATATAAAAAAAGTATAACTTACATAACATATACTCAACTATCATCCTCAAGATTCTAACATCCTAAACTAAACTCATGTCAACTTACAACAAATACAAATCTAAAATAACAAAATTTAAAAAAATTCTAATATTTTTAATAATAAAAAAAGGAATATATTTGTTTTGGATCTTTATTCCTTTTTTAATATTTTGTTATTATTGATCTTAATTAGATTGTCCAGATCTTAATTAGATTGTCCAGAGTCATGTTATTATAGGAAGACAATGTAGTTCTATTTATTTTGATTGAATAAGTATTTTTGAAGAAGAGTTTCTAAAATGTATAATTAATGTATAATTATATTAAATAAATTTGTCGAGTCTCATAATTTTTTACTTTACTTTTATCCGTGACTGCATTGACCCAATACGAAGTTTTATATAATATTATCTTGTATAAAATAAAAAGTATTAACATTTTCTACTCGTCAACATAAGATCCAACATCACATCTATTTTATGAAAATTTATTTCAAAATTTTTTATATTAATAAAAAATGAAGAATTACTAAATCAATATATAATTTAAGATATGTATAAACTATTTTATGATAAACATAGAAGTATGAGAAGTTTGGAAAATATAAATAATGTCACAACTCGGTACTATCACAAACTACATGCTCCCTTTCTTTTTCAGCTGTCACTCTCCCTCTTAATGTGTTTTGCATGTATCACTAGATATTTCTCGTATATTCATTACCATATTCTATAAGTTAATTCAAACCCAAGTTATAATCAAGTTTAAAACTCGAAACAATCGTTGTACAATTAAATTAATCTATAAAATTGATGATGTTCCGAAAACAATTCAAAAGAGACATCCACCAATCAAACTTGCTGCCAAAAATATCAACGTTATCTAACAAAACACACTATAAAAGTAAAAGTAAGTACAAGCCAAAAACATATGTTAAGCTGATTGCAAAAAATCTTAATAAATAAAGATCACATAGTCACTACATTTAAAGACCAACAACACTACGTTGATAATATATACAATATGATAGGGTTCATATTAAATGTTATCAAATAAGTTGTGGTTGGAAAGTCTCATAATGTAGTTGAGACCTCACCAAGGATTTATAGTTCTAGCACAAAGGGTAATAAAGGAGTAAGCGGGTCGAAGATTTGATCAACAGATTATAATGTTCAGTATAAATTTCCACCATATTCAGTATTTGTCAAATTTTATAATTGTTGTTAATTAATATTTACTTTCTTTTTCTTTTTTCCTTAGTCATATGAGCATTGGTAAATCTTCACTCAGAGACTACTTTTGTAATAATTGCTTATAACAACAAGTAATATTACATTGACATACTTGAAACTAAACCCCCTCAAGCACTGAGCATAATTGAAACAGACTGTGAAATTGATTTCGTCCAATCTCAAGAACCTGAGAAACCGTTGCTGCCAGCTACTTTATAAGGAATCTACTGAAGGTTGTGTTCGTAATGGTGATTCTTTCTTAATTTTTTTTTCAAGTATAAATTCATCTGTAGATTCTGAATATATTCTGTGTTTCAGTTCATGAAGATTCGGCAACAAAGAGTGCCAAATCAGTGCAAGAAGCTTCCTCCTCTTCAATGCCAAATCAGCGACAAACTGAAAATGAAACCGAAAAGTCCAGATTTAAAACACTTGCTACTGCTTCATGTAAAACTCCTGAAAAGCTTGTGTTTGGGTCAAATGCTAAAGTACCCAAAACTGGAACATCCACAAAGGTGAGTGTTATTAGTAGTAATCTGTTTGGAGCAAAACACACTTTCTTTCATAGTAAATCTCTCTTGTTCAATGATATGATTTATGAATTTTTCTTTTATTAGAAAAACACAAGTGAAGAGTCATCCGAGAAGAAAGAGGAATCGAAATTTCAAGCTTTCACAGGAAACAAGTATTCGTTGATGGATTGAATGTTCTAGCTTGGTTTTGTCAGCAAGGCCTTAGAGCTTAGTTCAAATGTGTCTATCTTTCAATTTCATAGTTATCAAGTAGTGTTTTTACATTGTTCATAACACGACAACAAATAGAAAATTATAGGACAAGATGTTAATTTCAGAGATAGTCATTCTCAAAGTTATAAGGCTTAATATTATTGTGCAAATTGCTAACAAGGAACTTATGCACATTGATTTGAGTTATATTGCCAATTGCATATGATAAATTGTAGCTAATTTTCTTGTTTTAAAATTATATTTGTAAATGTTGTTCTCTTTTTTCTCTCCTCTTTTCCAATTTTATCCACAATAACATTAACATCACCCTCCTCTTAGTACCTGACAGCACCCTCTTCAAAATAAAATTTAATTGACTTATTTGAAAATTAATAAATATAACTGCTCACATTTACTTCTAGTTTCCATGGTTGCAGGAAGGGTAGATTGTGACATAGTTTAGTTGTTTTTTTTTTTATTAAAACGTCATTCGAAATAAATATAAAATTTAAAACTAAACACAGTTTGGTTTTATTTTAATTTAATATAAAATTTAAGTTGATACATTAATGTTTTAAGATTATATCTGAATTGGTTGTTATATATATATTTTTAAAAAAATTATAAAATTATCAAATAAGACTAAATTGATTGGTCTCCCATATATACCTGTCTCGGTAAACTTATCTATTAAAGGATTTGCAAACACACTTTTAGAGTAATATAGCTGCAAAATGACTACTTCATGTGGTTATATTTTCAATTAATAGTAATCAATTATACTATTTTAAGGCTTAAATTACATATAGGATTTTAGCATTCGTAATTCAATAGCAAAATAATAAACAAAAGATTCCTCCTTCCTACTAAATCATGTAATTATCTTTTATATTGGGAAAGAGCAATCATGCAATTATTGTTTATGCCGGCCAAGAGCGTAAATGTAATTATTATTCTTATAAGAAAAAGTGTAGATCTATAGTGAGAAAGATGATTTATCTTATCATTCTAAGAATCTATTGAGTTTGTTAAAAATGAATAGTGAAAATGCATTTGTAAAAGATTCTTCATTTAATATAAAAATTATATTTGAAAAAGGTGGACAATTAGCTAAAGTAATTGATGTAGTGACGAAATTAATTAAAAAGAGAGAAAATTGGTCACATTAAAATTACTTTCTAAGGTGGTCTATTTGATATTTAAAAATTAGTCAACAATATTTAGACAAGTGAGAATATATTGAAGTAAACAAAAGAAATTAGGTAAAGTTGTTTAAATGTTGGTCCGGTAGTTTTATAACAAGAAGTGTAGTTATGAACATGTAAACCATTGGCACGGGGATAGTGAAGGAAGGCCCCAATTGAGAGAAAAAAATTTATAACTCCTTTAGGTTAAGAAAAAGTAAAAAAATAAAGAAATATAGTGATAATTTGATTATTTGTACTAAATAGTAATGAAAATAGATTATTGAATATTTGTTATTCAATTGATTATTATTATATATGATAAATATTCAAGTTATATTATTGTATCTAACTTTATGTATTTGATTTGATTAAATTTTATAATATTGTACATATTTTCATATAGTTTGGATAAATGTAATATGACCCCACGTTCTAACTCCATAGATGGGTGTTGGTGGACCTTTTAAATGGATAGAAAAGTTTTAGTTTTGAACCCAAATAATTAATTCTTAATTTATAATTTCATAGCAATTTTTTTATATGGGTTTTTTTACTTTTAGTGGGCTAAATTTATTTAGTTTGTCTAATATGACTTTACATATTACCAACGTAACTCTGAGTGTACATTAACCAGGGGCTTTCAGAATTAATGATGGGTTTTTTATTTCTTCAATTAGCTGAAGTTTCATTATTCATTATTCGTGCCAATGTTGCCTTATGACATGGCATCTGGATTTGTGTCGTTTGATGCTTCTTCACCTTCCTTTACAAGGTTTTGTAAATCCTTTGCATTTATCTTCCATACCTTATCAAAGTCTTTGTGTGAATACTCTGTCCTTTTTTCCTTTCGTCTTCTTCTTTGAGGTATGCTTTTAATGGTTTCATTTTCTTGATAAATAAGTATCGAGCTTACTATCCAATTTGAGAGTGACAAGTACAGGGGTGGTAGGCTTACAAGTATCAATAGCGAGAAGATGTTTTTTTTTTATTATTCTTAAACATATTTTCACACTTATCCCATTTAAACTTTTTTTTATTCTTTGTGGAGTCTAAAGAAAGGATTCACTTCTTTTGTAAGTTTAGGGAGTCTAAAGAAAGTGTCACAAGTTTTCCATTAAGACGTTGGACTTTCTTCAAGTTTTTTTTTACTCTTATTATTAGAATCATTTGGTACTTATTATCAATTGCCTTTATTTTGGATGATTATGAAGTAGAAATATTTTCCCCCATCAACCTTGAAGAAGCATTTTAGGGTTGAAATGCATGAACCTCTTGGTTGGATAAACAATTGGGAGGGAGAGTGCAGGTTGTATGAGTCATACTAATTTGAGATTAAACACCTCCTAGATGATGGCATCTCAACTAACATTCAAATAGGTGTAATTTTTGTACTTACTCACACAAATCCTTTTAAAGGCTTGTGTGATATTTGGAGCAAGGGTAGGCGAAGCTTTCATCATTTTCTTTCTTGCGTTCAACTTCTCTTCAGTGTTGATATAGCACATTGCTTAGTTGCAGAGCTTGTCTACATTGGCAGGGTATAGTGTTTTGAGGAATTTCCATGGGTGAAGCCCTACCAAGAGTGTGCACATAGCTACAATTGGATGTAGTCAAAGATATGGACAAACACTTTAACGAATCATGCCATGTATTATTGTAATGACTTGGTATCTCCTTCCATGGCGTTATGTAAAGAAGTCGAAGTTGCAACCATATGTTTACAATTGGCAAAACGGGCTAAAAATCTAGTGTTGAATTAGTCTATTGAGTTTTTGGGCAGATAATATAATCATTCTAAGACTGGTCCCATCAAGTATTTGGGAAGAGCTTGCAATGTACTTCTAGGTCTTCAAAAAAGATGTTGGCTTGAGTAAGGTATGTTTTGACATACACTTCTAGGTCTTCGACCTGTTATACTTTTCAACACTCAAGCATTTCCACTTTTCGAGAAGTCAGATCTTCATAACATTTGGTGTGAAAAGGGTGAAAACTTACAAAAGCTACTTTTACCGCCTCATTGAGTAAGAGGTTGAGATCACCTTAAAAGGTTGTTGGTGATCATATATTCATTATTCCCTTTGCAGTGAAAGCCCCTAAGCTTAAGTTAGGGGACATGTTATATTGATGTGAAAAGGGTGAAAACTTTCAAAATTTACTTTCACCGCCTCATTTAGTAGGGAGTTGAGATTGCCTTAAAAGGTTGTTGGTGATCATATATTCATGATTCCCTTTGCAGTAAAGGCCTCTAAGCTTAAGTTAGGGGGTGTGGTATATTGTTGCCTCAAGATTGACTATCAACCTAAAGTTGTAGTGTTTGTGTCTCCATTAATATCTTTTGGGACTAGGATCACAGAACGGGCATCCTCCATTTTCAATAGGTTTTGGGGTCGGGATTGGATTAAATTTAGTTACTTGTTCATTGTGTTGAACTCAGGTTTGCTGGTTCTGCTTGGATCAATGAGTGGTTCGATACTAGTTAAGCATGGGGAGTTGTTCATGGAGAACTTGCAACTTATTATGATGTTAACTTAGTTCAACTCAATGTTGGTCCCTCAAATGCTCCACATCTTTATCAAATTTATTCTACATGCTAGCTATTACATTTTTTGAGATTCTCTTTGTTTTTTCGAAGAAAAGCCTCAATATGAGTTATAAAGGCTCCATTGTTTGATGGATTCATCTAAGGAATTGTCAACAATGATGCAACGATTCTACTTTTAGTAATGTTCCTACAAAAAAGAGTGTAGATCTCTCAAAGTGAGAAAAGTGATTTGTTTACAAGCCAAGTTGTTACTCCAAAATATAATTATTGATTTTGTTGAAGCCGACGAGAGAAAATTCACTTTTAGAAGATTGTTCGAGACTCAAGTAAGTAGGATTTAGGATTTAAAAATTATAAATATAAGTAAGTACTTATAGAATTAATCTATATTTATATATTTTTATGGGTCTAAACTAAGGTATTCAAAACATATTTAAAAAATAATTAAGACATACAATTAATTATTAAATATTTATCATTTAATCAATTCTTATTGTACATGAACATAAATATTTAAATTATACAATTACATCTTATTTAATTATAATTTATATTGTTATGTATAGCCCCTTATGTATTGGAAATGAATAATTACAATTACAAATCAAAATAAATTGTTTTTATCTAAATACTATAAAAAAAAATCAAAACACGTATTTTGGTTGACATACATAATTTAACAATAATAGAATAAATCAAAGTTAGAGAAGTAAAATATACAATCTTCTTAAAAATAATACTAATAAATTGCTTTCATCAAAATCATTATATTAAAAGCAATTTCATATTACTACATATCTCCATATATGAAATTACAAACTTGGTTTAAACTTAAATACATTATTTTAATATAGTATTAAAATCATTGAAAACTCATTATAATTAAATTTGTTAAATCTTGTGTCATTATTTCCTAATTTACTAGTGATATTTTAATTCTAGATATGAGGAAGTGTAAATTATAATATATTAGTGAACTAATTTTGTGAAGTAAAACTAAACTTTAAATTGACTTCCAAAATAACTTTGTTAACATTTTTATAAAAGTGTATCATTGTTATTTTTTTCTTCTTATATAGTGACTCTTTTTAGCGAAAAAGTCTATTTTGTGAGTTTTTGAAGAATATATATATTTACTAATAAGCATGTCAGAAGAAAATAGTTAATAAGTTGAATTTAAAGTTATATTTAAGTTTGAGGAACTATACCATATTTGTCTATTTATAATATAAGGAAAATGTTACTTGATATTGCATTTTCTCTTACCTGTCTCGCGTGGCAATAAAAGAGAAAACACAATTGTTTTTGGATTACGTGGTTTATCTTTGTCTTTTTGCAAGAGTGATTTTTGTTATTTACCTTCTGAAAATGCAGGGCAATTTGAGAGGGAAAGCAGAACACACACATGTGTCTCAGGGGTGGAATGTCTAAGTTGTTCGCTGTATGTAATTTTAGAACACACATGTGTCTCAGGGGTGGTAGGTCTAAGTGGTTAGCTCAGTTCACCTAAGTGGTTCGATGTGTATAGTTTTGGAACACACACATGTGTCTCAAGAGTGGAAGGTCTAAGTGGTTAGCTCAGTTCAAATAAGTGGTTCGCTGTATGTCGTTTTGGAACACACACGTGTCTGAGGGGTGAAAACATAAGTGGTTAGCTCAGTTCAAATAAGTGGTTCACTGTATGTAATTTTGGAACACACACATGTGTCTCGGGTGGAATGTCTAAGTGGTTAACTCAGTTCAAATAAGTGGTTCGCTGTGTGTAATTTTGGAACACACACATGTGTCTCAGGGGTGGTAGGTCTAAGTGATTAACTTAGTTCACCTAAGTGGTTCGTTGTGTGTAGTTTTAGAACACACATATGTGTCTCAAGAGTGGAAGGTCTAAGTGATTAGCTCAGTTCAAATAAGTGGTCACTGTGTGTAGTTTTGGAACATACTGTGTCTGAGGGGTGAAACACTAAGTGGTTAGCTCAGTTCAAATAAGTGGTTCGCTGTGTGTAATTTTGAAACACACACATGTGTCTCAGGGGTGGAATGTCTAAGTGGTTAGCTCAGTTCAAATAAGTGGTTCGTTGTGTGTAGTTTTGGAACACACACGTGCCTCGGGTAGAATGTCTAAGTAGTTAGCTCAGTTTAACTAAGTAGTTCGCTGTGTGTAGTTTTAGAACACACGTGTCTAAAAGGTGAAAACACTAAGTGGTTAGCTCAGTTCAAATAAGTGGTTCGTTGTGTGTAGTTTTGGAACACACGTGTCTCAGGGGTGAAAACACTAAGTGATTAACTAAGTTCAAATAAGTGGTTCACTATTTATAATTTTGGAACACATATATGTATCTCTAGGATGGAATGTCAAAAATAATTATGTTTTATTTTTCATTGTCATGCAAGACAATACATACCATGTGAGAGTTTAAAACAGAAGTAAGAAAAAATGAAGTGTGAAATTACGATTTCCCACATAACTTTGTTCTTCCAAGAGATCTGATTTAAGGTAACATTGTCACTCCCGTTTGTTCTTACAACCCCAACACACAAAGAGACAAAGAAAATACTGGCGCATGTTAGCACCATCGCTGACCTGCCACGACCACGCCTCTTATCGTGCGCCGTCTCTCTCTCTCTGTCTCTTCCATGAAGAACCATTGCTTCCATGGGAACTAAATCGCTGAAGCGGAGACTCCGTGAGTCGCAGAACCCTCCCATGGCCGCCGCGGCTCCTCCGCGGCGCAAGCCTCGCTCCTACGTCACTCCCTCCGTGCTTCTCTCCGCTGTACTCACTGTCTCCGTCCTCGCTCTCTTGGTCCTTTCGTCGAACAAGTGGCGCGCGTTCCAAAGCGGGCCTTCCTATGAAACGGCCACTGTCGTCAACGTGTTCCCTCATGATCCAGAGGCCTTCACCCAGGTCAACTGTTTTTTATTTTCGTTGTTTGAGTTAATGTTCAATTTGATGATTTGTGTGTTTGTCTGTATAGATTAGTTCTTTGAGAGATGAACTTGACACTTTAATCTGATGAATTTAATTTTGGTACATTTTCTGTGTAAAAATTGTTGCACTGTTTGATCAATTAGAACTTACGATCAAGGTTTTTAAAAACAGTCCACCACTGTTAGAATTGAATTGCAGGGTATGGGACTTGAGTTGCAGATTGGAATTGTAAGATTCTAGTGTGGGGTTTATAAGGCCTTGGGTTCTCCAACTACAACAACTAGTTGTATGATCGCATTTGTCTGTAATATTTGGTAACATCAAGAAGTGTGGCTAGACCTTGCTTTATATATATAACTTTTGCTGCATAGTTACATAAGTCAACAGTTTTATCATGGTAAGCTATGATTCGATGACCGTGTAAAGATTATACTGTGTTTCTTCTGTAGTTTTATTTTCAAATAGTTATTTCTCAGGCACCTAGCTAATTTGGAGAGTGAATGCGATGAGAAAACTAGGTATTTTAGTTGAGAAAAGTAAGAAATTTGTTGGAAAAATTAGCCCTTGGTTAATTATCTTATTATGAAAATCATGTATTTATTCTGTGAAGAATGTTTAGAAAATGAAGCTGTTACGAGGATTCTTGGAGGGGTATTTTAACGAAAGTTCCTTAAAGGGGTACTTGTAAGTCTAGTGGATTTCCAGTTAATTTCAAAGAAACTGTTGGCTTCTGCACAAAAAGAAGATAAGAAATTATATGAAAGAAAGACTAAATTCAGTGTTGGATGCAAGAACTTTCTTGGATGCTCTATTATATGGAGCACATAGTCTTCCTGGTAAAGATGAATATTGAGCTTTAGGCTGAGGAAACGGTTTGTGAACTTATTAGTGTACACTGCTTCTTTAATGAAATGCAAGATGTTGATTTGAGTATTATTTGTTTTGTCACTTAAAATGGCTGTCTCATGTTTTGATTTCAGGGCCTTGTTTACGATAGAAATGACACCTTATTTGAGTCAACTGGTCTTTATGGAAGGGTAACATTACTCATCTTTCCCTACATTTCCTTTCTCTTTCTCTCTGTTTCTTAAATGACCTTTTTTAGTTGGATTTTTGCCTCACTCTTTTCCATTTAACATTTGCAGTGGGATAAGAATTTGTGTATTTTTTAATTGTAATTCTCTCGCCGGCCATCAGTTACCTCAATTTGCTTAAAAAATGGTTATTTAATTTATTTGAGGGTTGATCTTGGGGCACTGCTGTAGGTTGCCTCATGACCTGGTGGTCATGGGTTTCCGCAAAATAAACAACCTCTTGCTGTTTGGTGACTTTGCACATCTGGTCTCCCCGTACCCAACATGATAGGAGACTTGTGCACGGGGACACCCTTTAATGATCATAAGATTTGGTTTGGAATGGATAATAATATTATAAAATTGAACATCTGACCTTTCTGTGTGTATGTTAGTTAGGTTAGTGAACTAGAGTAGAGTATCTGGTGGTTTTTTTAATTTGCTTGTCTGTCTTCAGATTCTGATAGAATAATAACGACTCTTTACTCTGGATGTTTGCTCTTGTAAGTCTTATTTTTTGTTACTCCTGAAATTTCTCGTTTATAAACCATCTGGAAATTCTTATCTCCCACGGGGTCAGATGACTCAAATCGTTTGCCTGGACCCTTACTCTTAACAGGATTAACACTAATGACTCGTTACTGAAGCACAGTCCTCTCAGTGGTTGGTGGTGTTCCCAGCATTATAGTAATACAGTACAATTGCCATCTATTGGATAAGACCAATATTTTTTGAAGTTCTGTTTATCCTAAAATTTATCATGATTAGGTTTATTTTCTAATTACATTCTAATGTTTGTGTTCTAGACATACAACTAATATTGCTTTTACTCTGAAATATTGCATTTTAACCTTTCAATTCTTTCTTGTTTCAGTCATCTGTCCGCAAAGTTTCCCTTCGCACTGGGAAGGTACGGATTGATCCATTTCTTGAACTCTGATGTACTTGTTCTAATGCCTAGTTCATTTGGATTTCCAATTACTCTACATTTTTATGAATAACAACTGGTAGAAAACAGGCTATGCAGTTGGTGCAGTATGAGATAAGTTCTTATGTTTGTCTACTTGTATTTTGGGTTGAGAGACATAGTGTCTCTCACAAGAAATATTGCACTTGTTATAACATATAAAAAGAAGGATGAACATATACTCTTTTAACTTACTTTGTTGGTTCAGATATCTGTTATGTGGACGAGGTACATTTCTAGAGGTCAGAGGGATTAACTAAACTAATACAAATATAATACAAATTATGCATGTGTTGGCTTCGGAGCAGATGACTATAATTGTGCATCAAGGATTTAGAAACTATAGTGTGCTTGTGACATAAAACACAAAAATTGTGGTGATAATTGATACTTGCCTTTCTTATGAAGAAAGGATATTGTTCTTATTAATGTAGCATGCTCATTTTATTTCCTAATTATTGGACAGTATTGAAGTTATTGTAAATTTTGTAGACTTATTATTTGTGCAGGTGGAGGATATACAGAAGATGGGTAGTTCTTTATTTGGGGAAGGTTTAACTCTCCTCAATAATAGGTGAGAAAGGCAATTTCTGTTGCATTTTACTTTGTTTTTAGTTGAACTGATAGATTAGCTAACTTTGAAGTTGATACTAGGCAGAATTTTGTTTGGTGGGACATGACACTGAATATTATTGGTGCTGATGTTTTTAGGAATAAATTTGGGTAGACGAGAATTCCATAAGTTTTGGTTGATATCTCCTCATGATTTGTTTATGTGTATCTTTCTTTTCTTTTTCTTTTTTTTTTAGGGCTAGCTGTATTATTATTGGGCTTTGGTATTTCCACTTGTTGAGATGCCATTGTTTATGTTATTCATGTCCTTCATATATATATATATATATATG
>Ga0123340_1005156_pt1 | contig 12420 bp, 4 predicted proteins | sample SirMexnodulemix_FD_89961 | JGI IMG/M metagenome (GOLD analysis project Ga0123340, IMG submission 89961) | Root nodule microbial communities of legume samples collected from Mexico - Siratro Mexico nodule mix | ecosystem: Host-associated > Plants > Roots > Nodule | place: Mexico: Nepantla... | reverse complement strand
ACATAAGTCAAAGTGTGCATATAAAATATAAATTATTTTAAATATGTTTAAATTGTATTTCAACTGCATTTATTTTAAATTTATTTTAACTTTGTTATTTTAAATTAAAAATGAATTTTTCGATTTAATTGTATTTCAATTGTATTTATTTTAAATTCCTTATAACTGACGGACATATATTATTGATAAACACATTTAAATCAATAGATATATTTCATATTTAAATAAAAACACTAAATTGTCCGAGTGATATACTAAATCAATAGATATATTTCATGTATTGTTGATAAATTAATACTAAAATTATATTGAAGCTTATATTGGCCTACCGAATGTGAGTAAAATTATCTTAAAAATGTAATGATCATACATAAAAATTAGAGTACAAGAGTAAAACGATAAAAACACTTCTGCCACAAATAGAAAAGATAACAAACTTAATAAATTAATGTACACCGATAGTTCGGTATATGATTTCCAGTTCTACTTGTTGATTCTTATATGATTTCCAGTTTTACTTACTGATTCTTACAGACAATTGCTGGGGCCATTGTGATTGGTATTATACTTCATGCTGGAGATCACCTTGCTTGTGATTTTCCGAGACTTGTAAGTACGTCTGAAGACAATTATAGAAGGTATTTGAACGGTGTATTTGGTGATCATAAACCCAGTTACGGACACCTAGTTAAGGGCGTCGAGGGTGTGACTGGAATTTTGATGGTGATTCTTATGATAATAGCATTTACACTTGCAACCAAATGGTTCCGGAGAAATCTCATTAAGCTGCCTAAACCATTTAGTAGGCTCACTGGCTTCAATGCCTTCTGGTATTCACATCATCTGTTTGTCATTGTCTACGTCCTTCTCATCATCCACGGAATAAAACTTTACCTCGTGCATAAATGGTACCTTAAAACGGTATACAATTTTTAGTATTATATTTTAATTATTTAGGATATCTTTCAAATACTTTGTTTACCGGTGATTAGTTACTTAAGTATTGGTTTCCGTTTTCAGACATGGATGTATCTTGCGGTTCCAGTTTTACTTTATACGTCCGAGAGAATACTCAGACTATTTCGTTCTGGTCTGTATACAGTCCATCTTGGAAAGGTTAGCATATTAAGTTATCATATAGTTAGGCTCTAAAAATAGTTTTCAACTTCATAACAGATATGGTTTTATTACTTGTCTCAACTACTCTTGGGTACAATTGGCCTGGGCTAATTGTGAGCATCCAGACTCTAGATTCATAACAACTAAAAACTGTGTGGACCTTCCAAATCTGAAAAATTACGCTGACTCTGACTTATAAATTAGAGTCATATAAATTGAACACGAAAGCTAACATCTTTTTCTCCCTCTCTTCTTTTTTTTTTTTTTTAAAAATGGAAACTATTTAGGTTGCCATATATCCTGGAAATGTTCTCACATTGCAAATGTCAAAGCCTCCTCAATTTCGTTACAAGAGCGGACAATACATGTTTGTGCAGTGTCCTGCTGTTTCTCCGTTTGAATGGTAAGTTGCATTTTAATTTTGAACACAAATATGTTTCATGTTGCGGTTTTACAATTTACATTATGCTTGATAATTGAGACACTGTTTGTAGCGTATGTACTGAATTGAAAGAAAGAAATATGGAAAACGATACGAAGTTTGGAAAATTAACTTTCCTCTGCATTGTTAGTATCCACGAAACAAAGATCGAACCGGTAGTACTTTTGCCCCTCATGATCAGACGTATTGAACAAGAAAAGAAGGGAAAAGTAAACTGATATCGTAGTTTATTAGCTATTAGGATTCTCGATTTTGTTTCAGAGTGAAACTTGTGCAATTTTTGCTCAACAAGTATCGGTATTTAACAGTGACATGGGGCAATATTTTATTTGTTAGGCATCCGTTCTCTATTACCTCAGCCCCTGGCGACGACTACCTGAGTGTTCATATTCGGCAACTGGGTGATTGGACACAGGAGCTTAAACGGGTGTTCTCTGAGGCCTGTGAGCCTCCTGTACCTGGGAAGAGTGGGCTTCTCAGGGCCGATGAAACCACTAAGAAAAGGTACACGTTGCGCTTGCCATTTTTTGTTGTTGCTTTCTTATTTTCTCAGGGCTGATGAAATAATTTATATATAATTCCAAACCTATTTGTTAACCATTGATACAGTTTGCCGAAGTTAAAGATCGATGGACCTTACGGTGCACCGGCACAAGATTATAAAAAATATGATGTTCTGTTACTAGTCGGTCTTGGGATAGGAGCAACACCTTTCATCAGCATTCTAAAAGATCTTCTCAACAACATCATCAAAATGGAGGAAATGGCGGTGAGTTCCAGCGTTACATAGTATTAGTTAATGAACATTAACACCACAAAGTAGTTACATTCATATTCATGTTATACATAGCTTAACTCTGACGTGTTATGTGTCGCATACAAATTGTTATGCTCATGAATATTATTTGAACATCTGTACGCAAATTTAGTACTACAAAAATATAACAATCAAGCTTAATTTTATTCAGGATTCAATTTCTGATATAAGTAGAGGTTCAGACCTTAGTGTTGGGAGCACTACTGATCCACCATCTCTCAATAAAATTGCGCCAAAACGGAAGAAAACACTGAAGACCACCAACGCTTATTTTTACTGGGTTACAAGAGAGCAAGGCTCTTTTGATTGGTTCAAAGGAGTCATGAATGAAGTAGCAGAGCTTGATCAAAGGGTATTTGGTTTTTGCAGAATATTTTTTTCTTATTTATACTTCCTCCCGAAGAATTTTTAGTATTCCTTGCCCCTGCCACAGAGATGAATAATGTTTTTTTTCTCAATGGCTAATATTGAGCATCAAATTTGGACTTCAGGGTGTTATTGAGATGCACAACTACTTGACTAGCGTATACGAGGAAGGGGATGCTAGATCCGCCCTCATCACCATGGTACAAGCACTCAACCATGCCAAAAACGGAGTTGACATTGTTTCTGGGACTAGAGTAAGCCTTCGCATTTTGGTATTTTTATGTATTATACGCCATGGTTAGCTTTTAGCCCCATTTTAATGCCAAAATCGGAGTGAGTAAATTTAAAACCTCGCTTACTTCTTTGAATTCCAACTACCAGGTGCGCACTCATTTTGCTAGGCCTAACTGGAAGAAGGTTTTCTCTAAAATGTGCTCCAAGCACTGTAATGGACGAATAGGTCAGTTAGTCTCGATCAAGCATATAGCGCAATTTTATTTATATGTCTCACTTTTTTTTGTCTTCTTTTATTCACGTATCTCAAAAATATTCTTTCATTCTTCTTTTAGTGACATTATGGTTGTCATGATTCGGATCAGGGGTATTTTATTGTGGTGCACCAGTTTTGGCCAAAGAACTAAGCAAGCTCTGCTTCGAGTTCAATGAAAAGGGTCCAACAAAATTTGAGTTCCACAAGGAGCACTTTTAAGGAATTTGGACGGAGCACTCCCAACTGTACTTAAAGTTAACAGGGTCACGTCACAACTTAAACCAATCATTTTAGTAACTTAGCGTGGTCATATTATATGATTATATCCAACAAGTAAAAGTTTTTTGTATAGATTGAAGCACTGTACATAGAGCCACCAAGATTGCTTGGCATTTCAGTATACATGTGGCCACACAACTAAAGAGATAAGCGCAGTGGTACTGTCCGCCACCTAGAGTGCGATACAACTACGTTGGAGATGTTGACCTGATTGTGGAGCCACGTCGACTATTGGCAGATAGATCCACACTGAATTGGATATGGACATTTTTGAAAAAAATAATAGGAGGTAAAGGGACTAAAGAATGTGGCTGGGATGCCTTTTTAAGAGTAACTTTCTCATTTTTCCTTCCGCGAGATTCCAGGAATTCTTGAAAACTCAGAGTGAAGCAAATGACTCACGTCTGCTTCTGCTTGGATCCTAACGGGGAGAGGGGGATTATACATAATTATGTAAATGAAACTGGTATAGTGTTTTCCTTTTTCAAAATGACCAATAGTTTTAACCTTTACTTATTTATTTGATTATATGCATTTAGTAAACTATTGGTGCGTGAACACGAGTTACATTATTGAGCCACAATGAAATTTTATTGTGCTCATCTAGTCAATGCATATTAAAACTATCTGCTCATAGTTTACAAACCAGATCAAAAGTATATTAATATTGAGAATTTGGTTCCAAGCTGGCTTTTCACACGCCACCTGTACTGTTTGAAAATTCTTCAGCAAGGTTCCATTCGGGTATAATTTTTTCCTTTTATTTTTTCTGCAAAGACTTTGAATATGATTTAAACACGTCTTCGATAAATGCTACTTGAATCACGTTTGACAAGGATGTGCGTGAAATAAAGTCCAGATATTTATTCTCTTCTGCATAACGGAGAAGGGGTTTGTTCCTTGTCAGCTGAGATGAAGTTGTCAATATACAACTTATACAAAATTTTACATTACAATTTACTATTTTTTTTCTATACAAAAACTTAACGTATATTCAATAAGAGTTATTGGTGGATTATTTTCTGATTTGCATGTCAGAGACTTCATGCAATTGAGTGCGGAAGGCCCGGCACATCAACAGGATCTAGAGTAAATGGACATCTTTATTTAGAACCAACATCCACATGATACAGTAAATGGACAACTGATAAAGTAGCCCTATGCATCAGGTGTTGTGTAAAATGCCAGTCCAATGGGCCAAAATGGTTCAGTGTCACAGTTTTGTGAATTGGAAGGAAAAAAAAAAAAATAATAAGCAAATGAAAATGGTTCTATGAAGAACGATTTATCATATCCCTTTGACCGATTCAACATATAAGAGAAATTAGATGGATAAAATGGTGGGAACTGCCAACATTAGAATCCTGTGATGATAACTTCAATTTTAAATTAACTTCCCCATCGAATACTTAAAATTATTTTCCAAATGCTAAGCCAAGTCTTCATGACCAAATCAAAACATATTTAATTGCCACATTCTCAACGGCGAAAATCGACAAGATAGTGGAAAGAAACTTGCCTAATTTTTTATTTGGTTACAACCCATTTTCCGATCCAATATTCTGCATTGCTGCATTTCATATTCCTCCTAATAAGGCCGGATCTGTCTTTTCCCCACGCCTATTTCTAGAATCCTTCAAAGTCACTACTCTTGTATCATCATCTCCATTTTTTAATCAATAAATCAAATAACATTTAATCATTCTCTACCTTCAATTTAAGAAATTTCCCATTTAGTCAAAGTCAAGCCGTGCAAATACTGGAAACGCGTAGAGGAAAACATCAGCCATAACTCCTAAATGCTAAATACCTTAAGGTCAAGACAAATACCCTTCTTTTTTTTTTCTTTTTACTATTTCTGCTCAATACAAGATTTTCAACTAAAAAATTAAAATTAATTGCACAAAATACTAAGATTTATTCATGGGTCCGTTCTCTCTTATCAGAGGTGGAGATATAACTCCCACATATATCATCATATATATACCTAAACAATAGCATTATATTAGTGTTCATGACAAAATGTTGTATTTAATAACTAAATTTATAGGTGCAGGGGACAGAGTTATCACTATCAACGTAGAATCAACCATTTGAAGACCATGCCACACTAACTTAAACTCCCACAACCATCACAAATCAAGCATGGCTCAGCAGAGTCCTGATCAGCAGATCAAGCCCTTAGCACCATTCATATCATCATCCCACTTCAACACACTAGAAGATCAAGACTACACATTCGTACAGAGAAAAAACATTCGTCTGAGAAAGTTTATCCTGTGCTGCGGTTGTGTCACTGCAATTGTCGTGTTACTTGTGGTCATAGTACTGGTCTTGGGCTTCACCGTTTACAATGTCAAAGACCCCGAAGTAAGGATGAACGGGGTTACCCTTATCAACGGAACTTTCGCCAACGGTGCCACTGACAACGTTACAATTCTTGCTGATATATCTGTGAAGAATCCAAACGCTTTTACCTTCAGGTTTGGAAACGCCACCACTGATGTTTACTATAATGGGGAGGAAATAGGTGAGGGTGAATCTCCACCGGGGAAAGCCAAGGCCAGAAGAACCATAAGGGTCAACACCACCATGGAGCTTAATGCAAAGAAGCTTTTGGCGAATCCAAATTTGGATGTTGACCTAAAGGATCAAGCTTTGAATATCAGCAGCTATACCCGGATCCGTGGTAAGGTCAAAATCCTTAACATTTTTCCGAGGAAAGTTGTGGTTGAGATGAATTGCACAGTTACATACAACATCACCACTGGGTTGATCACAAATGGTGGCAATTGTCTTGGAAACGTTGATATTTAGGTTGTTTGTAATGTTAATTCTTTGTCAAATTTGTTATCATAGTAGTTTTGTGTCATGTAGTGAAAAATAGCAGTGTTTGTAAGTTGTTTTACATTAGAGATGTTTCATCTGCAGTTGACTTTTTCGCACGTAATCGTTTCTGGTTGTGGATATATGATTTTTGTTTTCTATTAACACCCTCCCTTTAATCGTATGATAAACTGTTACTCCTACTCTTTTCTATAAAGCTTTTTTTGAGAACCTTATCAAGATTATTTTTGTAAGTTTTATTTTTCAAAGTACTTATTGTGTTGATTACTTTTTTTTTAAAATAACCGTCTTTAAGAGAGATACACTCAGTCGTATATTAAAAGAGATTACGAAGATACAATTTCAATAATTAAAAGGTATAAATTTTGACAAATTGTTATTATTAATTAAATTTTATGAATTGAACCAATTCTTATAAGAATTTTTTTTCCAATTTTTATAAAATTAAACTAAATTGACAACGTTGAAAATAATGAGAAGAAATTAAAAATATTATTATAATGATATAGTAGTAAAATAGAATGAGTTATTAAATCTATTTGTAAAAATTAAACTAATTAAGTTAAAGATTCTTTTTACAAAATTGAAAGCCTCGTACTAGGTTGAAGATTGAAAGGATGAAACAACTTGTATAATGTTTAATTATGAAGATCAGAGAAACATTATATCAATTGAGATAAAAGTTTAATTAAAACTTATTATCTTCCTACTAGTTGACAAATAACTGAGTCCTGTGTAGGTTTTAATTAAAAGTAAATTTTAATTAATATAAACAAATGTTTAACTAATTATACCTCATTTAATGAGATTATCTTAAAAAATCCTTTAATTTTTTTTTTCAATTATTCTCTTTTATTCTTAATATCAAGTTTTAAGAAAAGGTAGTTAAGAAAAAATGTTTCGTTTTAAAAATAAAATTGGTGTGAATTACTCTCAGACTAGGAAGTAGTATTATTATTGATATTATTATTAACAATTAAGTCATTTTTTAAATTTGGTTTTTGATTATTTTCATATTTAACTAAGATTTAGCTCATATTTTCCTGTGTACTTTTCAGTCAATATTTAGTGTTACGAAGAGGTGTTGATTACTTTGATGCTTACTGTAGTGAGGAGTTATTATAATACGACAAGATCTTATTGTCTCGTGTGACTAGAAAGAATCTATGTAATGGGGAGTTATTATAATAGTGAAAATTTACTGTAATAAATTTAATTATTGATTAACTTTCTAATAATAATTGTTAATAACCTAGGACGTATTCTATAAATAAGAACTTAAAAGACAAAGGAAATCATTTTAAGGTTCATAAAGTTCTGGTATTTTTCTATTTTGAGAGTTTCGCATTCATCTTAAGATTAAAAGTGTTATAATGTTTATTCTATCAATAGATTGTCATTATTAAATTCGTCTTATCTTGCATATTTTGAAATTCGTCTTAAGTATTCTCACATCATTTAATTTGTTCTTAGGGTTATTTTAAAGTGAATGATTTTATACACAAATTGTTAAAATAAACTTCTAAAGTAAGATAATAGACATAGGGAATTAATAATGTGTGTGAATAATTTAAAAAAAATATTTATTAAAACATAAGGAAAAAATAATTAAGTTTTTTAAAGTTAAAATCAACTTATATATTTCAAATCTTAATAATGTTTCTCTCATTTAACTTTTTTAAAATGTTTATTTTAACGTATATATAAATTAAATTCAACCTACTAAAAAATGGATGTAATTGAGTCAAACTAATTAGATTGAATTTGTTAATACTCTTGTTTGTTAAACTAAATTAACATACAAAACTTCTTAATTAAGCGTAATTGTTAAATTATTTGAGTTCAATACATATATATATATATTTAAAAGATAAAATATTGTAGCTTATATTTCAGTGAGAAATATAAAGTTAGTTAATAGAGTCACAGTTCCGATATGTACTAGGAAAGAAAGAATAATTCATTTCCTTATGTATAATTATGCTTTAATATTTCTACAATAATATGAAAATTTTAGTTTTAGTAATAATAACATTCAATTTGGGTATGTAAATATCAGATAAAGAAAATAATTAGTTCAAAAACTAAATGAAAAAAGGGTTTTTATCTTAAGCATAGGAGTGTTAGGCTGCTAGCAAGATACCTTTTAGACAGTGTTGTCAAGGTTTGTGTCTTTTAAATAACCTAACCTCTAATATGAGTGTGTTTGGCGGGAGTAAATTGAATGAGGAGGCAGATAATCCAAACCAAACATCATTCCCAAAACGAAAAGTGACAGAGCTTCACCCATTCCGACCTGAAAAGGCATCAGACACATTGGAGAGCCAAACAAACCATGGCATGCCACACCATGCACGCTCAAATCAAAGACTCTTCTTCCACACACACACCACAGAACCCTCTTCTCTTTACTTGTCCCTTTCACTCTCATTTTTGGTGTTACACATTAAATACTCACTTCTGTCTCAGTCAATAACACCTTTCCTTGCCTTCACCCAAAACAACATCTCACTTTCACTGCTCATGTCCCCATCTTTCCCACTTCTCTGACCGCATTTTCCCTCCTCTCCACTAACCATGAATCATACTGCAAATTATTAAACCCCTTCACTTTATCATACCTACACACCAATCATTATTAATTCAACCACATTTTTGTTTCTTCTTGTTTTTCTTTAATCGACAACCACCTAGCCAGCTTCCCGAGGACAACATCCTAGCTCCAACACAACCACAATATGGAACTGTTCAAACCTATTTCTTCAATTCTACCACTTCTATTACACTGTTCATTCAAAAGTGGTGCCTGTGTAGGTACCATACACATCAAAATATCAAAAGATCCGATTCTTCTTTCACTCTGATCAGAAAGAAGACTTTTACAATATACATACATAAATACACATGCATAAATTACTAGGAAAACCGAGCCACCCTAGCCAAAACAACTGTTATTCATTATTCCTAATCTCAAAGGCTCTCCTCAGACGTAGATTTTTCAGATAGCTCAGGAGATACGTCTGGCAATGGATTGCTCGCAGATCGTGGCAGCTCAGAACTCTCGCATTCTGCATATATCAACCATCAACAAACTCCATAAATAAATTGAAATAAAAATCTCCAAACATTAAGCTTTTACCAGTTCCTTATTAAGTTATCTCATCAAAATCTAAATTTTACTTTATATGTCTATGATCACACTTTTAAAAGGGTCACTGATAAAACTTTAATGTTGATTAAAGATGACATTAAAACACTCAAAAAAATGATTACATTCAAATATTGTTGTGATAATAATGACCTGTTATCATTATTACAGGTCTAAGTTCTCTTTCATCTTATTTTTATATAGCTTTTTCAGGTGGATTTTAAATTAGTGATAATTAATTAGTCAAAGAATAATTCCTTCCAGATACAGAAAATTTATGAACAAATGTTTTCAACATATGCAATTACGAAATCAACTTCTTACTATAACTTAAAGACATTATTATATGTTAACCCACAACCTGCAACATAGGTACTATCCATGCATCTTTTATTTTGTCGAACATTTTTTTTACCTATTCTACTGCAGAAAATAGAGTCGTATTTTTAACATTTTTCAATAATAATATAATAATAAAAAATAAAAATGGTCCCACAAAGGGGAAAAGAAAACAAAATAGTAATTTACCAGTAGAAGCAGCATTGAAGGACCTCTTACAATGCAAAATAGCACCCTGAATCCAATCATGCTGCTGCAACAGCGAATCATCACGCCGTTTCGAAGACTCCAACGGCGGCGGCGGCACCGCCGCCGAACGACCCTTGACTAAATGTTTGCGTAGGCCCGCAGGCAGAGAAGCAGCATTCCCCTGTTTCTGCCCCTTCACGTTGGCAGTTCCCTCAGTCTGAGAACCCTCAGCCTCCACCGGAGCTTTCTCCGGCACCGTAGAACACGGGGGCGCAGACTCCGGCGAAGTGACCTCGACCTGGTCGGAAAACCTAATCTTCTCGGCGTACCTTTTGGAAACCCTGACGTAGAGAGGCTTGACCATCTTCAAATACTTGGGCATTGAGCGCTTGTCTTCAGCAGGAGAAGAAGGGAGGTGTGTGTGGGTCTGTGACGGTTGAGTTTCCTCTGCGTTTGGAGGGTGGGAGGGTTTGGCTCTGGAGCTGTTATCTCTGGTGAAGAAGGAGACGATGGGAACCTCTTCGACCTTGAAGTTGACGGCGAAAAGCTTTCTCTGGCGCGGTTTCTTGGGGTGGGTGTTGGGCTTAGGCTTCTTGAGGCCCAACATGAAGACGCGGAACTTGGTGGCCGATTTGAAGAAGGAGGCAGTGAAGTGAGGCTTGGAGTTAGGTTGGGAGTCGAGAAGAAGGTTTCCCTTGAAGATTACATGGTCGGAGGAAGCGGAAGGAGAAAGCGTGAAGTTGAACTCTTTCTCAGAGTCTGAGTCCGTGTCAGAGTCTGAGTCTGGTTCTGATTGGTTGTTATGATCTTGGTGGTCGTTTTGGGTTGCATTGGTGTCGTCTTGGGAATCGTCTTCGTCGGTCAAGGCCAACTCTAAGTCGAAGAAAGGGTCGTTTGGGGTGGCGGTGGTTGAAGGGTTGCAGTATTTAAGGAAGTTGAAGGGTTCCATGGTTAGAGGTTTGAGAGAGAATGAGAAGGGAATGAGAAGAGAAGGTGTGGCTTTTATTTGTGTTGTCAGTTTGGTTGATTGCAGGTGAGTCATGCCATGTGAGACAAGTCAGACATATTACCATACTATGTATTGGGGAAGATAGTGAGAGAGTTTTATAAATATTTTTATTTAATTTTCAATTTTCATTGAATTTAGGAACTTGAAAGAAAAAAAAAATGTAAACTTTTTAGTTTCATAAGCATTTATTTCTTATACAAAATTTATGATATTCGATCAAAATATTTAAATATTATGAAAAATGTTAGATATTTAGTTAAGATGCATAAGATTTTCTTTAAAAGAGTAACAAATCTCATGAATTTTAAAAATTATAAAATATACAAATGTTAATAAATTATTTTTATTAATTGGATTTTTGTAGTTTTTGTGATTTTTACTTGTATGTATAAATATCATATTTAAAAACATTTTCATTAAATATTAAAAAGCTTTTTTTCTTATTCATGATTTTTCTTAATTTCAATAGTGATGCTAATATAGTTATCACGTTTGTTTATATTTTGCAATTAAATTGTTATTGTTTTTTTCTACTATATATAAATTTTAAGAACCATAAAGTTCGTCATTGACTGATATATAGATTATTTACAACTATCAAAAGTTAATTTAGAATAATCCTCTCATCTATTTTAAAGTATTATCGTTTTTATTGATTTGATTCTATTTGTGCGTGTTTTAATTTTTTATTGATTCTATTTATTGAGAAAGTTCTTTAATTAGTTTATTTTATAATGAATTATTTGGTTGATTGTTTTGTGTTTATTTGTGTTCTTATGAGTTTTGGTGTACTTTTAACCTTTTCTTTTATCATTGCTTATAAAATAAATAATTATTAAATAAGATAAATTATTTAATGTATGGTCATTCAAGAGATGGAGGTCCCGTGTTATATTGAGGTGTTTTTAAAGTCTTAAGTCTTTTTATTTAAACAACGAGTCTCCATGCTCAAACAATTTAATTACACTTTAAATCAAAATAATGAATGAATTCTCTCTTTTCCAATAATACATTGTTCAAATACCTATCAAGGCAACACTCAAACGTGTCATGTTACTCAATCAACATAATTATAGCTTAAGTAATACTTAGTTAAAATAAATTATTTGTTTGAATTCATAGTTATTGTTCGAATAATTAATTGTTCAAATAATAATGACTTTCTATATATTTTATACTGATGCAATTTTTGTAAATATATAATGAATGAATTGAAATTTAGTATAATATATGAAAATTAGATGCGATAAGTTAGATATTTGAAATTATATGATATAGTTTTTAGATCCATAACACTTTTAAACATAGTAAATAAATTTGAGTTTGTTTTGAATTAATTTATTTAATATCATAACTTCTTTATAAATATTTTATT
>Ga0123340_1005155_pt1 | contig 12421 bp, 7 predicted proteins | sample SirMexnodulemix_FD_89961 | JGI IMG/M metagenome (GOLD analysis project Ga0123340, IMG submission 89961) | Root nodule microbial communities of legume samples collected from Mexico - Siratro Mexico nodule mix | ecosystem: Host-associated > Plants > Roots > Nodule | place: Mexico: Nepantla... | reverse complement strand
GCCACCGCGCGCGGTGGCTACGTTCGGGTGCGGTGCGGCGGACCGCGGTCCCAACGTGGACCGCTGGTGAAAGGTCGATTCCTGAGCATCGAAGCAATCCAAGCCATCCAAACCCTAAAACGCCTCCACCGAACCAACCCTCCGAACCTCTCCACCCTCCTCTCCAACACCCTCATGCGCCTCCTCAAATCCGACCTCCTCGCGACGCTCCGGGAGCTCCTCCGCCAGGGCCACTGCGCCCTCGCCCTCCGCGTCTTCTCCACCCTCCGATCGGAATACGGCGCGGAATTATCCCTCTACGCCGACATGGTCCAGGCCCTCGCCGCCGCCGACATGCACGAGGACATCGACCGTCTGATCCTCGACCTCGAAGATGAAAATGCAATCAAGTGCGACGATCACAAGGGGCTTGCGAGCTTGATCAAGGCCGTTGTTTCCGCCCGGAGGAAAGAATCAACGGTCAGGATTTACGACTTGATGAAGAAGAGTGGATATGGAACCGTTGCTGAGCTCGATGAGTACGTGGTTAAGGTTTTGGTTTATGGATTCAAGAGTTTCGGGGAAGAGGCTCTTACTGAAGAACTTCAACAACATTACAAAATGTCGCTTGCAAAGTTATCTAGTGCTCGAATCAACACCTTGCGCATTTAGCCATCTTTGTAAATATTTTATTTTTACATAGTGATTAGGTAGCTCTAGAAGAAAATCATGGCAAGTGTTAATCCATTCTTTTGCATGTTTGATTGGAATACACTTTATTTACACTGTTACTGTAAGTTTATTTTGAGTTTGATCACTTCTGATTAATTTCACTCGCTTTATGTGCAATGTATATTATCAACACATACTTAATAGTTCTAAGAATTAGCTACTTAAGCTATTAAGTAAATATTCTTATATAAATCTTAGTGTACGTAGTTATATGTTATGGTGTCAGATTGTTTTTCTGGTGTTTTGAAGGAGGAAACTTCTTGCTAGAGAAAATCCTCTGATTGTTAGGGTAAACTTTGGCTGTTGAGTGTGTGTGTATATATATAATCTAAAAGTTATATTATTTCAATAATTTATTTAGAATTCGGTGTGTTTAAACAGCAGGTTTGAAGCATGCTGTTAGATTATTGGTCTCGTTGCCTTGATTGATTAGTGATGAGGCATTCCATTGAGGCAGCCATAGGTATTTGGATAATTTATTTTGTATTGTATTTTGTCTGTATGTAGATTAATTTTAATATATACTAGAAAGAGATGCACATGATAAAGCTTAGTAAATAAATCATAAAGGAAAGGATGAATGTTTAGTTCTTTAAGATTACCATTTCATGTATAAGCATCGAAAGGGTAATTACTCATTGGTAACACTTTCCAATTTCAATCTTTAAATATTTACTTATGAATTTTTTGACAGCTTAAAAGTTATAGTGCACGGTTCAATTGCAAGATGCTCAAGAACGTGTAAACGTTATTTCTGAAGTTAAAATTTGAGGTAATTTGAGTTGAAGCGAAATGTTGTACTGTTAGTTTTGGTTGTTGAATCATTTCTATGATTGTTCAATTCGTGTATAATAACTAATAGTTAAATGTATATTAATTTTTTAATATATGTGATTTGCATTTTTCATAAATTAAAAATTACTTTGGTCAATGAAGATAGAGTTAGTTGATTTCATGGTGAGAACTGAGAAGCACGGGGTGAGTAAATTTGGAGCAGCCTAAAGTTCATTGAAAGCTTTCACTGCAATGTTGGTCACAGTGGTCTGAGCCCTTTCAGATTTGGAAAACTCAAAACATGATTATTTCTGGCTATGTAAGAAGTGGTTCTGCTTTTGTCTGTGGTGCTCTTCAGCTTGGCTATTGTGTTATTGCTTTGTCGTTGAAGGATGGTTTAATGTTGCTAACATCTATGTTGGGTTGTCTACACTGTTTTTTATTACTTTCTTTGTTAATCTGCATTTCAGAATAGTGCTTTTCTTCATGAAAATTCTGTAAAAGGACTTGATATCTTCCTAATAGATGTTTTTTGATATCTAAGTAGATTTTTTTAGGTACCCACGACTTCAAAATCAAACACCAAATGTTTAAGGGAGTCTTGTGAAATAATTTGACTTCCAGCGTGAAGCTCAATACGGATGGGAGCTCTTTGGAAATTCTGATACAGTTGAGTTCGATGGTATTATTAACAGACACTTGGAAAACTTTATTTTTCTTGTTTTTTCTGGATATTTGGTATTGCTACGAGCTTAAAAGCTGAGATGATTGTCATTTGCAACGATTTTGCTAAAAGTTTGAGGTGTGTTTAAATTTGTCATCTGTGAATCGAATTCTCAGATTGTGATGGATCTTATTCAGAAGGAAATGAGATTAATTTGCTTCATTCTTATTTTTCTCTAGTTATACTGAGAGTGAATCTTCCAATAAAAAACCAGAAGGTACCGTGTGTCTTTTCAATTCAATCCAGCACTCAGGTTGCATTTGATGGAAGAGTTTTTTGCCCCTACACCTTTCTACTTGCTAATAGTCGTTTCATATTATTTATTATTTATTTTTCGAGAAATACACACAGTAATTTTTTTAATCCATATATCATTATTGATAAAATGACAACTGTTTACAAACAAAATACGCCAAAAAAATGAAAAGTAATTCAAATCAGTGAAAAGGAAAGTAGGGAAAACAATGAAAATGGAGGGGAAAATGATTTAAATCAGCAAAAGAGAAAAATAGACGAGAAAATATTATGGAAAATAGTAGAAAAAAACTCGTGGAATGAATTCTCTATCATAAAATATACATGCTTAATATTTTATATAAGTGATACTTCTTTCATTTCACTTTTATGTCTTACTTAAATTACAATTTTATTCCATTATCTTAAATAAATAGTCAGTCAGATTAATCCAAATCATTTTATTATTAGCCACAAACTGATTGTATAAGAAAAATATTGTTTAACAATGCATTGTAAGGTAAATCAACTAGACAAAAATGTTTACTATATCATATATTCATGGAAATATGTACTATTTTGGCGTGGTCCTTGAAAAAAAAAATGCTTTCATTATCTTTCTAACTAAGTGACAATTACAAAAAGATAAATAGGGAAAAGTGTAAGAATATTTTATTAATTTTTCTATTTATTGATTTAATTATTATTTTTTAATTTTTCATTCCATAAAATACTAATATTATAGTAATATCATGTAAAAAATATAACATTTTTTCTTAAAAGAAGACTGAAAACAGTGAATTGACCAAGAAAGCAGGTGGTTTTTTTTTTTTATTTATTTATTTGGATTAGATATATTTATCAATCATTTTTATTTTAAAAATATAACAATATAAAATTTTCAAGCTTGAATTACATAAATTCAATAAATTTTATTTATTAAATTGACTTTTTTTTTCATTTTATAAATTATTAGGATTAGTTGATTATAGACTGTATTATGTACAAATTAAAATCATCTATATTTATGTATTAAGGATTTTACTATTAATTCACATTATTTCACGTTTTACATGGAAGAGATTATTATATTTTTATTCCAACCAAACTAATTTGAATAAAATGACGATGACAAAAAAGTAATTAAGCCAAAATAAAAAAACATGTCTGAGGAAAAATGAGAAAAGACGAAAGAAGCCCCGTGTGTTGGGTGAAATGATGGTGGAGAGTGAAATGCAACAACAGTGTTTCCCTTGTTTTGTTGAGTTCAGCTTCCTTCAGCAATGACCAGACCCTTCTGATCTCACTTTCTCTCTCTAAACTACACGCACACTCACACTTTAGAGAGAGAAAGAACGGTGCATGGAAACACAAAACTCTACCAAACCAGTTTCATCATCATCACAATCACGCAATGACTCTCCCTTCACACGATGCTTGGATTCACACTTCCCACACCCTCCTCCCCTCTTGGAAATCCCATTCCCTCTCTCATCAGGTCCTTCTCTCTATTCATTTCAACACAATTCATTCTTTAAACCCTTAAGTTTACCCCTTTTTCATGTTTAGGGTTTGCCCATATTCTCTCTATTCATCTACATAATCGTATTCCCATGTTCATTCATTATTGCTTTCTGGGTCTTTTTATTTTTCGCCAAAACATTATGCTTGTGATAAAAATTACTTTTTTTTTTCTTGGGGTTGGGTTTTACTGTTGGGTAATATTATATACTTCTTTTTTGGTACTGGGTAGTAGTACTGTGATTAAAATTTGTTTTTGTTATCATACTGAAGATTGAGTATTTGATCAAGTTGCACAGTATGTTCCTTTTCCCTGTAATTTTTTTCTTTTTCTTTTTTGCAACAACACTGTTGTTCAAGTTATTGTTGTGGTTTTCAGCAGTCAACAATCCCAATTTCGATATCAAGAGTTAACCAAGTCGATGCTGCACGATTGGACGTTGAAATGTCAGCCATGTTGAAAGAGCAGTTGGTTAAAGTGTTCTCGTTAATGAAGGTACAGTTATGTATGACTTGCAATAGTAAGCTATTGTGTGAGAGGAATGCGTGTGGTGATTTTGTTATCAATTGGAAACTTGTTTGAACATTTTTGAAATTTCTTTTTTTTTTTTTGGGATTAGCCAGGAATGTTATTTCAGTATGAAGCGGAGCTCGATGCTTTCCTTGAGTTTCTTATTTGGCGGTTCTCAATTTGGGTGGATAAACCAACACCAGGCATTGCTCTCATGAACCTGAGGTACAGAGATGAGCGTGCAGTAGAACCAAGAAATAAAGGTACGAAGGTCTGAATCTCATCTGTGTAGTGTAGTGCTATTTAGATAAGCATGTCTACTATGTTGTGAGACGTTACTGAATTCTAGTTGATTATTTGATAAATTGTAAGGTTTAGGAATGATCTTTGTGGGAAAACTCCAGCTATTGTTGACACTATTGACATCATGAATGCTTGTTGATAAATGTAGTAGATGATATTCTGTCGACTTCTTTGGATAGAAATTTTAGCGCACACGTGTTATTTTTTTTCAAGTCTTTGTTTATGATTGTTTGTACTGTGCATCATGGTCAATAGCATAGTTCTGAAGGTTTTATATTACATTATTATACCATTTTGTGAGGTCTTTGCATGCCTTAAACAAACCCACCCAAGAGGGAAAGTGTTCAATTTTTCTGGTGATATGTTACCAGGAATGTATGCCATGATCTGAGCTGCTATTGTCCTATATTCATTGTTCATCTTAGTTGCTAACTACTCATTCTTATATGGTACATTGCACACAGTTAGAACTGGTCTGGAGGGACCTGGACTCACTGTTGCACAGAAAATTTGGTATTGTCTTGCCACTGTTGGTGGTCAGTATATATGGGCTCGCTTGCAATCCTTCTCTGCTTTTCGTAGATGGGGTGATACTGAGCAGGTATTTTTCAATCCCTGCATTGCCAACTTGCAAGTCTACAGATCAACGTGGATTGAATTGAAGTGAGCTCTAGTTTGTTTTGTCTTTTTCCAGAGACCATTGGCACGGCGCCTATGGATCTTGATTCAACGAATAGAAGGAGTTTATAGAGCTGCTTCATTTGGAAACCTGTTGATATTTCTTTGCACGGGAAGGTGATTCATTTCAACCACCAAACAGTTCACACAACACCTCTTTTGTTTATGTCTTCTGAAATATATAGGCAACATAATAAGTGGAAATTTTTGTTTATGAGAAACGACAACAGTAAATATAAGCCATTAGATCACATTTCAACGGTCAAAATTATAAAATAATATACATCAATGTTTTAAGTGCTAATCTATCATGATCACTGAGGAACTTTTACAAATAATATTCTACTACTTAATTTTAATCATATTACGGGTTGATTTATAGTTCTCTCTACAAAAACTGTTCTCCTTGATACACATACAAGGGAACATCACCTTATACTGGTATAATATAATTTACACTAATTCTTACTATTAACTTTGTATAAAATACAATTCTCATCTATCCAGCTATTAACTACGTATTACCAAGATTGTTTGTGCCAAGTTTTATAAAATTTTAACTACAATATGGTAATCAGTGATTCTCATTTTCACATGTTTCAAATGTATATATTATGTAATTTTGATGTACACAAGTGAGATATCAAATAATTTTGGATTGATCTAGAATTTGGCAGCTAATATTTATATGATAGGAATTTTTAACCCAATCGTAAGTTTTAGGATACTTTTTTTAATAAAAACTGTTGAAAATAGTGTAACAACGAGTGCTCATCTAGTGTGAAGGTACTTTGGGTCCTATAGTGGGTATATATCTGTCTATATATTACTGGAATATAATTGGTTTCTTTTATTTTGACTTGTATGTAAACTTATCTTCTAGTTGTGCTCTTTTGTGAAGCAGATATCGAAATCTTATTGAAAGAGCCTTACGAGCTAGGCTTGTATATGGGAGCCCAAATATGAATCGGGCTGTTAGCTTTGAATATATGAACCGGCAATTAGTTTGGAATGAATTCTCGGTACTTCTTCTCATCTTCCTAAATTTATTTGTACTTAATTTGTGGAATCTTGTGGGTTACATGTGATCTTTCATTTATTTACTAGTTGAGACTAATGATTATACGTGCGTTTGGATTTCAGTTAGAAAATAAAGTTCTTAGAACTCAACTGTTGTTGAAAAAAAAGCAACTTACTGTAGCTTTTAAGTTAAGTGGAGCTTGAGGTGAATTTGTTTTTTACTGAATTTGAAATAAAAATTGTTAAACATGTTGCGAAAGTGTTCAATGGAAACTGAAAGTTGGGTTTGAGTGTTCCAACTAATCCAAACATACCCTATAAAGAATGATGTAGCTGAATGAATGTGATAGGACCCCATAACCATACATAGGGCCCCTAATTACTCTTGAAGGCCCAAGAATAGTTATGTTCGATATTCACTTAGGCAGGAAGTAACTAAGAATGAGAGGAACTAGATGTATGCCTATCATAGGAAATGGGGAGAGAAGGGTATGTTGGTGGCGATCTGAATAGTTTGGCTAGAGATTGTTCTCTAATATTGGGAGCTTTGCTGAGTTTTCTTTTGTATTTTCAATTTTTTGTTGTAGTAAATCAAAAGTATGTACTTACTGGCATGAATTCCCTAGCATAATTCAAACTTACTAGATAAAGAGGGTATAGTACTTTTCCTTTTTGAAATTTCTTATGATCTATACTTTTTTCACGTTATGGTCTCCTACTTATGTTGGGCATTCTTGGTGTGCATTGTTTTCTATTTTCTGCCTACAAGGCTGGGAAATGTGTTTTTCTTAGCTATATTCTCTTTTAAATGATGGCAGGAAATGTTACTGTTGCTTCTTCCTCTCCTTAATTCATCATCCGTGAAAAATCTCCTTCGACCTTTCTCAAAAGATAAATCATCAAGTTCATCTGAGGATGGCACAGCATGTCCCATTTGCCTGGCCACTCCAACCATTCCTTTTGTCGCTCTGCCTTGTCAGCACAGGTACATCACTTCAGACATGTACTTTCATCTCAAATTATCATTTTGCCACTATAAACTTCTGTTATAATAATTTGGTGGGTAGTTGTGGAATGTTCATAGATCCCTACATTTATGTACACATGCTTCTTGTGAAAAGAGAAGAACTAAACAATGGTTCACAATTTGTGTGGCAGATATTGTTACTACTGTCTTAGGACACGATGTGCTGCTGCTCCATCATTTAGGTGTTCCAGGTGCAGTGAACCAGTTGTTGCTATGCAACGGCATAATGGTGTCCCCACAGAATGATTGGCTGTTACTAAGAAACAAGGAAACAATCTTAGAGTTAGGGAGCATTTGATCTACTTACAGAATTAGCATATAAAAATACTACCTGAAATTGTGGTGGTATTCTTTTCTTCTTACTCTCTATTTAGTTGGTTTCTCCCTGTATTAGCAATCTCATTTCATTGGGAAAACAAATCAAATTTCTTCATAGCATCACTGTACTCGGTTGAGTGGGAAGCATTCTTTCCCTTGTAGCAACAATGTATCATTCAGTTACGTTTCTTTCCCTTCTATTAAGTTAAAGTTCATACTTCTAAGTTCTGTGTGTTGTGTTGTGATTAGACATATATAAAAGGTTAACACTCTTGTCAACTTCAAAGCTAAGCTATTAGAAGGGCCATGATATCTTTTACAGTGTGTATTTGGAACTAAATTGATTTCAATATACTTACTGCATATTTGATTTCGTTATTTAAATTTGTACTACTGAGTAACTAGATGGAAATAAACAATGAGACTAAAACTTAGAAGTATCACTTTTTAACCTTTTAACTGGTGTCTTTGCTGATATAACTTAGAGATTCAATTTTGTGTAGTCGTTAAGTAAAAATTTCATTGGGCTCATAATGTCAAAACTCAATCACATGACATTGCAGAATAAAGTTTGGTTGATTGAAATCGTGGTTTGCTTATACTTCCATCAATCTTAACTATTAATCAATCTGTGATCAATTTTAGCTTTTAATCAATGTTAGTTATTATCATAACTAGATTCTTATGACAGAATCTTTGGAATTTTAACTTTTTTTAATGTGAATATAACGTTAAATTGGATGACAAGCAAATAATTACACGGTGAAAGTGAGTGAAAATCATGTTTGGTCTACGATGTACACATAAGAATGTTTAAAGCTTGTTTTTGAAGTAATCTCAAATAATTGATTGTGGGATTTGAATTGGAGTGTACCCTTTTACAATGCATCTAGCTTATGTCTCATCCTTTTTCTCTCACTCTTGCAATGTTTATTATGAATCTTTAAATGAGAAAAAAAGGGTTAAAAGTTGAATTAATTTGGATTATCTTTTTCGAACAAAGGTTGTGGGTAGAATATTTGACTAGGATATTTGTTGACAGAGAAACCACCCGATGGAGCTTTTGACTTCAAATTTTGTGGGCATAATGAGGAGGACTAAGCTTAAAATTTATTTGTGATATGAGAGATCAACAACACAAAAAGAGAAAACAAGAAACAAAATCAGCAAGGTGTCAAACTCAGTCTCAACCCTTTTCCTCTTTTTCTTTATCATTTTTGTTGTTTCCGTGCATGATTAAGTAAAAGTTCACAATTGATTAAAAAGGGGTCGATAGATATCACTTAGCTTCTGGTCCGTTGGAGAGGCATAAACTTTCTGGTTATTATTGAATATTCTTGAGTGGAAGACCAATGGTCAAAAGGAATCCATCTCATCCAATTCTTATCCCTTCTTCTAATAATCATTCATACATATGACATGTGCCATGTTGAATTCATAACCTTTGCTCAACAGTTACAAATACTGTGATCAGCACAACTTCTTTTTCTTTTCCTTTTACCATGTATCAGGTTATCATCTTTCCTTTTCATGGATTCTTAATGTGCGCAAAAAACTGTTCTAACAAAAGATGCTCACTAGACCAACTTCCGCATACCAGGAGATTCACAACCACTAATAGTTTCATACCTACTCATGTCATGTTCATAAACTTCTTCAAATTCTTAAAAGAAAATAACAAGATATAACCTCTTATAAAATATGTTCAATACAAACATGAAAGTAGATAATATTGTTAATAGATTTGTTTATTGTTGTAGGGAAAATTGAGAAGAAAAAACACTCAAAACAACTATCAGTTCTGTGATAACAAGACGTGTAGATGAAGGAGTAGGACAACCGGACACATAGCTTAGGAGTTGGTTAAAAAACAAAACAGATGAAGTAGTAGAGTGCATATTGTCTGGTAAAATTATTCTTTTTGCTTCATTCCTTTCTCTCTAAATTATTTCTCTTCTTTTTCAAATCGGTTATAGTGCTGGTATTGAAGGAAATCTCTTTCTTGTAAGTATTCAAATTTGTTAGATTACTGAATGAGTGTTGTAGTTGATGACTACTTGAATTTTTCTAAATAAGCATTGGTTATAATAATTTTTCTATACTGTGATTTTTAAACAGTAAAAAAGGTTATTTAAATTGAGTAATTTTTCTATGTGATTTTTAAACAGGAAAAAAGGTTATTCAAATTGAGACCGCAAATTTTCTGTTTTTATCATTCTGATACCACATGTAGGAAAAAATTAAAAGAAAAAACAACACCCAAAACAATTATATGTTTGATACCACTTATAAGGAAAATTGAAGTGAAAAAGTACTCCTAAAATCATAGAACAAAGATAAAAATAAGATCCATATAAGAAATTGACCCTACGTTTAATCTAATATCTTAAAAAGAACCGTGATTTTTTTATTTATATTTATATGTTATATAACTTTTTACTTTTAGTCTATTGAAAAATTAGACTTATATTTGGATTCTTATTTGGACACACTTAAACTTCTTTGATTAATTTGTTTATGCTATGAACTGTGAGATACAAGCAGAGAAAGAAGCATAGACATGTATACATAGTATTCGAACAAAAAGCACGTAGATACGTACAAGGCCATGTGCCGGTATCGATCTAAAACTTCTTGTTTGGCGTTTGGTAAATGTAATTTTCTTTGTGCTGCATCTCTCACATTCTTTTCCCATTTTTTGGATCATAGTGCACAGACTCCCTGATTTTTTGGTCGGAACTCGCTGAGTGGTGTTTGACTCAAATCATACCAAAACTATCACATGCAAAACCTTGTTTAGTGTCAAATTATTAAGGTGACATCACACAACAAACTTCAATTCCAACAAATCACCAAAAGTATTCAAACAGAATAAGGAGCATTTTGTCCTTAACCTCTTCAACTTTCAAAAACCATCACAAAAGCTATACTTGAAATAACATCAATTTATACCTTAAGTGTGAGATAAAATAATTCCTAATATAAATATGAAGGTGCAAGCATATCTAATGGTTTTCACAAAATCTTGCCAACCATACAACATATGGATTGCAAATTGGACCTAGGTAGCTTGCGCATGCTTAGTATCAAACAATCATGTCGGCAGAATATGTAGATCAAATTTCCTATGTACTAAAAAATGAAAAATCTAAAAAATGTTCTTTTTTGTTGTCTAAAAAATTTTTATTTATATAAATATTTCTTCAGTTGTGAGTTTTTTACACTTTTTAAAAATAATTCAATAGATATCACAAAAGTTTATAAAACATATATAAATAGGGGTGAAGCTTAGGTATTCATCAAAAATAGTATATAGAGAGAGTAGGGACAGAAATATATAGGTTTTCATGGATGGAGGTTAATTATTAGTTGTCATTGATACACATCTTGCTGTGCATATTGGACAGTAAGTAAATTTAATTCTTGAATAATTTTTTAATATTTATTTTTTAATACTTAATTAGTTCATTTTTTTTACTTTAAAAACCACTTCATTGAGAAAATAAACTGCAAGGATGAAATTGAGGATTGATGGTTCAATTATATTTTATATGTATACAAAACAAAATAATTTTAAGTAGTATGACTCTTTCGCTGTTTTTCTATTATTAACTTCAAATTAAAATTTAATATTGTTATAATCATGCCAAATGTTAATTCAAATTTACCACCACTTACGATTATTGAGGCACAACCATCCATTCCTATAGTAACAATTATATATAAATTTGCAAAGTGATTACTGATCCTGCAATTATTTTTGTAGTTATTATTATTATTATTATTTTTGCTGTTAAAAAAATTATTATTATTATTATTATATTATTATTATTATTATTATATTATATTATTATTATTATTATTATTATTATTATTATTATATATTATCTTATCGTTATTTCCATTTCAAAATTTCAAGTGTATCATTGTGGTCTACCTCTTGGCTTATGACCTCTCACGAAAACCAACTTGAATTAAGAAGTAAGAAATAATTTTTATAATGTGGAATCCAGATATTTAAATTAAAGTCACAAAAAACTAAAATTAGTTTTAATTTTCAGAAATTTTAAAACGTCAAACTAACAACAATAGAGCCTAATTTTTAGAATTAACTTTTAATATATTAAACCATATTTTTAGATAGAGAAATAATTTATCTTACTTCAAATAATTGGTTTAGTAGCTTATTTTATTTTTAATTTTTTTTTATCAAATTATTTATTTATTTTTATTAGGTAGGATGAAATATTTCCTATGCCTATTGAAAAGAGAGTTATGATATTTTAACTACATTCATTCTGAAATAAATTATTATTTTATTAAGATGAATGATTTTAATATAATAATATTTTTCTTATATATGTTTTTATTCTTAAACTATATTTCAGTCTATGCAATATGCATTATAAAAAACTGTTGAATTTCAAAATTTTATCATTTATATATTCTAGGTAAAATATTTATTATTAACAATGAAAATATTTCTCTTTATATTTTTTAACGTGAACAATTTAACTGTGTTTAATAGTAATGGTTTTCTTATATTTTTTTTTAAATTTACTTAAATTAGTATTTTAGTCTATGCAATACACATGATAAG
>Ga0123340_1005153_pt1 | contig 12424 bp, 7 predicted proteins | sample SirMexnodulemix_FD_89961 | JGI IMG/M metagenome (GOLD analysis project Ga0123340, IMG submission 89961) | Root nodule microbial communities of legume samples collected from Mexico - Siratro Mexico nodule mix | ecosystem: Host-associated > Plants > Roots > Nodule | place: Mexico: Nepantla... | reverse complement strand
TGATTGATCATATTGTCAGTATTCTTTAAAAAAAATATGTATGCACATTTTGAATGAAATTTAAAGTTGGAAGAAGTTAAAAACAATATTTATTCAGTTTCTAACTTTATTAATAAAATAAAGATACATGGTAGTTACATTTCCTTTTTCTAAAATACATGTATTCTATTAAATTCTTATAAATGTATCAAATCCGTTTAAATATGACTAATATTGGGAATCTTCATCAGAAACTAGAAACTAATTTAGTTCTACAGTAGTCACATTATTTATTTCACTCATCACGAATGTCTTGTATGGAAAGACCTATGAAAACATCATTCCTTTAAAATCTTGTCGTTTAATGATGAAGCATTCATTTAGGTCCAGACTCTATGGATAAGAGCCCTTAAAGATTTCCTGTAACAACTAGTATAAATATGTCATTATCAAACAGCATTTGTGAACAAATACCAATTAAGAGCACTATGTCACCAAATTACTTTTTACTTTTTCTCCTCCTTCTCATCCCCTTGGCCTCATGCAGCAACAGGAAGGAGGTCTTCATTTTTCATATACTGTTCTTCACGGGTTTTTTTTTTTTCCTTTTCTTCTGGATTATAGTCTAATGTGAAACAATCTTTCTCGGGTTCTCTCAGGTTTATTTAGTTAAGTTGTTCGGAGATCAGAACAATAGTGATATAATACATGAAGTTGAGAATACACATCACTCTTTCTTGCTTTCTGTAAAGGAAACTGAGGAAGAAGCTCGAACTTCCCTTCTTTATAGTTACAAACATAGTATCAATGGTTTTGCAGCATTGCTTACCCCAGAAGAAGCCAATCAGCTCTCAGGTAAAACAGATAATTTATAACAGTTTTGGTTTTAACTTTTAGTTCTTCTTAGCCCTCCTTATTTTATTTATCTATATGTCTAACTTGGGAAAGAAAACATGGACAGAAATGGAGGGAGTGGCTTTTGTGCATAAGGACCAGCCAAAGCTCTACTCTTTGCACACCACAAGATCATGGGAACTCGTGGGATTTGATAGGCCTTTAAATGCATGGGAACAAGACTCCAATCGGACAAAAGGAGACTTGCTAAGCAGAGCAAAATATGGGAAAGATATCATAGTAGGAATGATTGATAATGGTAATTTATCAGTATAAATACCTTCCTTATATATATGTCTATGGTTTAATCTTGAAAATAGTTAAATAAATACTGTTAATGATACAACATTTTTGCACAATGTTTATTTTCTTTGTATCTCTTGACATCATATTACTCTAATTATGGATTTGACTGTTCTCATCTTACTCTATTTATCTAATTAATGTATAATGTATTATATAATTAATATAACTAATCAGTAGCATCAAACCAGAGCAACGTGTGTGTGTCAATTAATGTGGATATATATATATATATATATATATATGTATGTATATGTGTATGTATATGTATGTATGTGTGATGACTGTGCTTCTACTTGCAGGTGTGTGGCCAGAGTCAAGGAGCTTCAGTGATGAAGGAATGGAGCCTGTTCCAACAAGGTGGAAAGGAGAATGCCAAAATGGAACTGCTTGGAATTCATCTCACTGTAACAGGTGACATTGTTTTTCTTTATACCAAACACGAATTTCTAAATTGTTTTGTCAAATGAAGAGCATATTATATATATATCATGCAGTTTGGATAAGACATAATTCAAGGTTAAGTTATACTTCACAGGAAATAAATATAAGTAGTTTGATTTTATTGCTTTTCTTGAAGGGTAGTGATGGCAGTTTCTAAAATAGAGCCCTAAATTTATTATTTCTGAATAAGCTATTCAGTCTAGCTTTTTTCATTATAGTTACATGTCTTATAAAATGGCAAGACAATTGCCTTTTGATTCTTCAATGAACTTTGGAACCTTTGAATACTTTTCTTAATGAGTTAGTCAGCATTAGTGGTCTCTTTCTTCATTTATTTAATCTTGAACTGAACACTAAGGAATGGCTTAAATATTACTCAAGTAAAAGTTCAATTCACCATCTGTTGTTGCATAAATTATGATAATGTAGTATTTCATGAATTTTCTGACAAAATGATAAAAAATGTATTTCGAAATCCTTTTGCCATAGGTGGGGTTAAATTCTAAATAGAATATCTATAGAGGTTGTTTTGTAACTTTTTGTCCTTTTGACTTAATTGTTTTTGGCTTCTTTCATTTTGCATCTCGTGAGTTTCTCTACATGTATAGATGTGTATGTATATCTATCTCTTTCTTTGTTGTATAAATGTCTTTTCTCTTGGCTTCTGGTGTGTACTATACACATCATTCCCACGGTCTAGACGAAGATGATTGAAGGAAAAGAAAAATGTGTAATTATTGAAAAGGTCTACACTGAAATTATCAGTGCATGCCAAAACATCCAAACATGTGAACGAGAGAGAAAAAAAAAGTGGCATGGAAACTCGGTGGCAACATTTTCATCTGTTTGTATTGAGATGATAGACGTATGAAAATTATACAGTTCTGACAAGTCTTTGTTTGGTGTTACTCGTGATGTTTCTGAATCTGACTCAGGCTTGACTCTGATATATTATATTTATACAATAAAATCTTTATAACATTTTTTTTCTATTTCTTAGCCTTTCCATGTGATTTTGTATGAATCCATAGTAACATGTGAAGTTTGCATATTTGGTGCAGAAAGATAATAGGAGCTCGTTACTACTATCTTGGTTACGAAAATCTATTTGGCCCTATAGACGAAAAAGAGGACTACAAATCAGCCCGTGACAAAGATGGTCATGGAACACACACAGCTTCAACCGTTGCAGGGCGTGCAGTGGCCAATGCCTCAGCCCTAGGAGGGTTTGCCAATGGCACAGCTGTAGGTGGGGCCCCTTTTGCCCGCCTTGCCATATACAAAGCGTGTTGGCCAATAAAGGGACAGTCCAAAGACGAGGGGAACATGTGCACAAGAGTTGACATGCTGAAAGCTATAGATGATGCCATTGGTGATGGCGTTGATGTTCTAAGCATTTCCATCGGGTTCCCTGAAGCACTTTCTTATGAGGAGGATGGGATTGCTATGGGTGCATTCCATGCTGTGAGGAAAAACATTGTTGTAGTGTGCAGTGCAGGTAACCGTGGCCCTTCCCCTCAAACTCTGTCAAACCCTGCACCATGGATCCTCACTGTTGGAGCCAGCACATTGGATCGCTCCTTTGTTGCTCCTGTTGAACTCAGAAATGGCACACTCATTGAGGTAAAAAATTAAGTTTATAAATAGTGTGTTTGGTTGCATGTCTATGTGAAGAAAACACGAGTCAATTATAGGATTAAAAATTTTCTCAGTATAGTAAAATAATATTACTCGTATACTTTATAAACCAGATATTAGATTACGCGAAATTATCATCATAATTCTAGTTATGTAAAATTGGGTAGAGTTGATACACTTAGAATTTTACGTGGATAAAAAAAAATGAATCTATCGTTTTGAGGTAAAACTCAGAACGTGTAGATTATATGGGGCTACATGATTAACTTTAATTCGTTGAGTTATACTTATTTTTTCTATGTTAATATCAGGGTAAATCACTTGCTCCACTCCACTTGGGAAAACAGTTTTACCCATTGGTTCTTGCTGCAGATGTTGAATATCCAGGCTTGCCTAGTAATCAATCTGGGTACATTTTCAGCACTTGGTTTTTTCTTCTGATAGACTTTTATTATGTGAGTAATATAAAATTGAAAAGGTTTGTTTAATTAACCATGCAGGCAGTGCAATGACAACACTCTTGTACCTAGCAAGGCAAGGGGGAAGATAGTTGTCTGCCTTAGAGGGAATGCTCCGAGGTTGAAAAAAGGCTTAGAAGTTCAAAGGGCTGGGGGGGTTGGTATTATCCTTGGGAACAATCAACTAGATGGAAATGATTATGTACCCTCTGATCCTCATTTTATTCCAGCCACTGGACTGTCCTATGATAATGTCTTAAAACTCGTTGACTATGTCCATTCTACCCCAAATCCAATGGCACGAATTCTACCAGGAACAACAGTCTTAAATACAAAACCAGCACCCTCCATGGCCTCCTTCTCCAGCAGGGGTCCAAATACAATTGACCCCAGTATTCTCAAGGTACTAATTCCCACATCATTTGATCACAGTGTCTATGTCCTTTTCCGTTGTCTTTATAAGATTACTTTGATAACTAGTTTGTCCCAATGTCCTTTGTTTTTTTGGATGATATATTTGCCATGGTTGTCTCAAAATACTTCACTAAACATTACATCTTATAAAAAAGTAGATTTTAAGTCTAACACAACCTTACAAAATTGTTTGTAAAATAAAATTTACACCTCCTTTATAAACTATTCAAAAGTCTCATCTTTAATCCATCTTCAAGACATTCAAAACCTTGTGCTGTGTCATCTCCTCTGCATATATCAAAAGTAACATCAAAATTCTTTAATCATTTTTTACTTTCAGCCTGATATTACAGCCCCAGGAGTAAACATATTAGCAGCATGGACAGCGGAAGATGGCCCCACACGAATGTCATTTGTGGACAAACGAGTGGCTAAGTACAACATCTTCTCTGGAACTTCAATGTCTTGCCCTCATGTTTCTGGTGCAGCTGTTCTTCTCAAAGCCGTACACCCTACTTGGAGCAGTGCTGCTATAAGATCTGCCCTCATGACTACAGGTAACTTCAAGATGCTCATGATCCTACTCTTAATTGGGAACCACTCCCTTAGATGATTCACCTTTAATTCTTAATTCACGCCTAAAAGCTTACATAGTTGCAGTACACACATTGTTTGCTTCTAGATTTTTTGTACGTACAGAGTTATGGACCAATCACAGCATAATGGGCTGCAATCTATCATATCTATATATAAGGGGAATGATTTATTGATCTGTTTAGTTCTACCAAGTCTAACTTCATCATGCAAATAAAAGCCTATAACAATAGCATTTCCAATTTTCCTGATCTGGATCATTTTCTCTTCTTGCAGCCACGTCAACGGACAACACTGGTCATTCATTGGTTGATGACACTGGAAATCTTGCAACACCTTTCGCAACGGGATCTGGCCACTTCAACCCCATAAGAGCAGCAAAACCTGGTCTAGTTTATGATGCCTCCTACATGGACTACCTTATTTACATTTGTAGATTTGCAAGAACTAACAAACTCAACATTACATATAACTGTCCAAAGTCATTGCCTGAAGACTTTGAACTTAACTATCCATCCATACAAATCCATCGACTCAATTACTCTGCTACTATTAAGAGGACAGTCACCAATGTTGGTAGGAGCAGGAGTATTTACAAGTTTAGTGCCTTTTCACCAAAGGAATTCTCCATCAGAGCCACTCCAGACATTCTTAAATTTGATCATGTTGGGCAGAAAAGGAACTTCATCATCACAGTGACAGCAAACTTGGGTCAAATAGCACCCAATCATGGCCCAGATGACTACTACTTTGGTTGGTATGCATGGACGAGAAAACATAGCGTTGTAAGAAGCCCTGTGGCAGTGTCTTTTATGTAGAATAACATCGTGTCTTCTTACTTTCGTTACTTTATTGAAGTACTTTTTCCTTTTGACATTTTTCTCGTGCCTTCCTAAGGCCAAAGGTCAAATAATTGGAGAATCTTAGGGAGACAGGAAACAACAGATAAGATACAGATTCTTAGAGTGGTGGTGACAAGACCATATACTTAAGAATGTTATTTGTGGATTGATTACAATATCAACAATAATGAAACCATTGTTTTTCTGCCTCTTCTTTTTTCTTTTGAATCCTCTCTCAAAAAAATATTGTGCATATATTGCTATGTACTTTTTTGGGCAAATCTTCTAGCTAGTTGACATCATGGTGGAGCCTTGCTTAAAGCGTTCCTCAAGAGGGGCCAATATTATGAGGATCTTTCAATCGCTTTAAAATATATTACTCCTAAAAGAATAATTTGGAAAGGACTACGGACGGTGTTAGTTTGGCTTTGGTTGCCTAAACGTAAAACGAAATCCAACTTAAGGAGTTCAATTAGTAATCAGTGGTTTGGTTTTAAAAAGTATGACTTGAAAATTAATAGGAATCAGATTTAATCGGTTCGGCACAAGTTCGACCCGATTGGGAAGTGAAAAACAAAAACACTTTAATTAATTTGATTCAAATTGTCAGCTTCATTAGGTTGATCCAGTGTCAAGAATATACCTAAACACAAATTAGTATATGCAGAACTGATCAAATCTTATATATTCATAAGTTTTGCTCTGAATACATGCCTAGTTAAGTATCTATACATTACAACATTGTCGTTTTCAATATAGGGTGCAGAACCCCGATCCCTCAATGTAGTACAACCTCTGATTGATCAGTGCTATGTTAGACCTGGATGCACAGCAATGAATCAGATTGATGAGCCACTGATGCAGCTGCAGTAGAACGTAACAAGTAGTGTCCTCATTGGCACATATTGATTTACCCATTTCAATTGGTTGATTCATTATCTTCATATGCTTCTGTTCTAACTCTCACCCGTTCACGATTAAAGTGAATGTACTTCCATTTAATCCCATATCGTCTTATAACCAATTTCCGCTTCTCTTCTTCGCCTAGTTCTCTAAAGGCTCTTGCGACTCTCCTGACCGTATCTTCATCAGGTTTTACCCGCAACTCCTCCATATCTGCAAATACCTGAACTTACACGTGAGGCCGCAATTGTTAAGGCATAGAAGAGTCAAGTTAAAATTGTTAAAAAAATTAATGCCAGGTGAAGTGAGATTAATGGTTCAAAGAAGGACACCTCTATGATCTTATCCGGCATATCATGATGATCATATATCGAGATCATCCTAGAGAACAGTCTTTTTGAGACAGAGCGCATGTTGGTATGTATGATCATATTCCACAATGATTCTGCCTCATCTACCCTCTGGTCCATATCAAATGCCAGAAGAAGGGTATCAAACGTTCCCATCGTTGCTCCTTGACCTTTGCTTAACATCCACTTTGCTACCTGTGATTTAAAGAGGACTAATAATCAGTAAGATTCTTTTCCATTCCTCTTAAGGCACCAAACATGAGATCATCAGTTCTAGAAGGTAAAAAGCATCATTCACAGAGCACAAGTTCATTTAAATCATCCAAATATGTGTATAATCCTGAGATGTTAGATAAATCCAGTTACAAGTTATGCATATTGAAGGATGACATTCCCAAAAAAGGATTAAACAATGTCAATATTGAAGGATTAAAAAAAATATTAAGAAAAGAAAAAATTATAAAAGCCTATGGATATATAAAATACATAAAAATATTCAAGATTCATGTCTATTTGTAACTAAAAGACATACAGTTGTTTCAACAGATAAGGGAACATTTTGATGAGATAATAATCATTTTCATTATTCAGTACCTAAAACCAGATGCAAAACATTAAAAACAAATGAGCAATTTCAGCATTAGTTAACAAGCAAATTCATTTATCAAAAGTTCCTAAGAATAAAGCACCATCTCAATCATTTCTTGAGCTATGACAACTTTAAAATCTATGGATATATAAAATACATAAAATATATTCAAGATTCATGTCTATTTGTAACTAAAATACATACAGTTGTTTCAACAGATGAGGGAACATTTTGACGAGATAATGATCATTTTCATTATTCAGTACCTAAAACCAGATGCAAAACTTTAAAAACAAATGAGCAATTTCAGCATTAGTTAACAAGCAAATTCATTTATCAAAAGTTCTAACAATAAAGCACCATCTCAATCATTTCTTGAGCTATGACAACTTTAAAATCTAGAGAACTTTACATGAAGGGATCAGCTCTAGGACTTGTTATGAACACAATTTTTTCAATCATCAAGCAAACAGAATATTTGCAGTTCAATATTCTTTAAAAATTTATAAAGGCAAACAAAGCGCTTAGTATGACACAGAATAAGAGCTCTTTAAAGTAGTTGTGTTCTTACTTGAATTACACGAACCCACTGACCCCTTTTCCTTAAAACTTTTAAAGCCTTAGCTGCTGCAATCACTGGGAACTCTGTTTCCCAAGCTGTCCATTTATCTAATGCCCCATAAACAGCTTCTTTCTCATTAGGGAGTTTAGAAACCTACCATTTCAAGTTCCATAAAGCACAAAATCAAAATCAACATGATACTATAAGATGAAAAGAAGCCACCCGTTGTTCACTAAATTAAATTATTTTCTTGGTACGTTTTTAATCAATTAACTGTAGTTAATAAATGGTTCATTTCCTATCCTGTATTACCCACTTCTCCACATTCATCTGCACCTCAATATGATTCCAATAACATGTAAGAAATGAAGAATTGAAAAAACACAAGAAAACTCCAGAAACCAGAAGAAAAATAAGAGAAAGGAGATAAGTCACTCTGTGTAGAGGGAAAACAATGTGCTCAATCTATTAACCGATCATAACAGTATTCTATTTACAAAAAGTCGTAAGTTACAGTTGAAGATACTAAAAAAATAACTGAATCGAACAAATGCAAACCAACCCGTAACTGACAGACTAAGTTTAATTTTGAATAGACAAGGTGATAAAATATCAGATTATGGCAGTGCTGATGAATGTGGAGAATCCAGTAATACCCCCAAATCTAAAATTATGACTAAAAGGATATCAATGGGTGACATACAATTCTAACAAGAGTGAGGGCCTTTTGGCCAGACTGAGCTGAATCTCTACTTTTCCACAAGTGGTACTCTTTCTTTCCTGTTGTCTTCTTCCCTTTTCTGCATTCCAGCTAAAACAAATAATTCACACAAACAAGAATTCATTGAAAAATAATGAAAATAGAATCAAACCTACTTCTTCTCCATGGGACCACCACCTTTTGGGCTAAATTTGGATCTCTTAATCACGCAGTGGATATAACTTCTCTACAATCAAAAGCAAAATACTACAATATTTCAAAGCCAAATACAAGAAATGCATTTATATATGCTCTTTTATTGAGCTGTTGTTTACCTTCACTGAGATGGTTATTGCAACTGTTGATAATTTATTGCCCCATAGAAGGGCTCTTGTTGTATCCATGTTAGCCTAAGGCAGAAAAAAAGAATAAGCAATTACAACAAAAACGGCTTTTTTCTTGGTGAAAAGAACAGCATTACCTGACATATTCGTGACAGGAGAAGAGGGGAAACAATTGAGCTTAAACATGTCATGGGCATCATGCTTTTCAAATTTGGAGATGTGTTATCACAGAGTCGAACCGATAAGTACCTCTAGGGTTATCAAAACTGCACTCCCTGCAATTTTAACGAAACACCATTTCATTGAACAAGATCTAATGTAAAAGCTATGGTATGTCATTTATCAGTATCTCTTCAGTTTCACAAATGCACTCCCCAAACTCATTCTTTGGTGCTAACGTTTTTAAAAACAGCAAAGAAGCGTGCTTACAGTCCTTCAGACGAACATGAATTTGTAGTAAGTTTAAAGAACAATTTTCTTCATATTTCATAACTTTAATGCAGAATCTTTAAGATGCTTTTCTGTTTAACACCATTGTGCTGAGTACAGAACCAAATTATACATATAGCATGTATCTACACACATTATGTTCAAAATTAAGAACTCACTCACTTCACTACCTAGGTATACACATAAAACGCATTAAATTTAGAATATAATAACTATACAATGTCTGTGCAAAACTTTTTACATTGTAAACCAATTAAAAAACTTCCTTCATGAGACTTTTGTAAAAGTTAACAAACCCGGCTGACATATATGAAGGTGGTGTAAAAATGTTTTGCCCAATCAGAGAATAGTCTATTTTACCTTAAATTTTAAACCTGTAAAATTACCACATTTCAAAATACTTTCTTGTTATGGTTACGCCGACAGCCAAACTTTTTAAAGATAAATTGTTATCGCTTATCAGTTTCATTTATGCATTCCTTCGAACAGTTGATAGGCAAAATCAAACCAACTCTTACTTATTCCAAAATAAATCATTTTGACAAGCTCAAGAAACCAATATTATAGCAACTGAAAATTGATCAAAACAGAAACAGCACGATAAGAACATGCAGGAAACAAACTTGGACCCAGGCAATTAATTGCACAATAAACTAGTAGTGCCGCCAATACTTACCAATAAAATAAAATAAAAAATTATTCTTCTCCGGGTTGATTTTTTTTTCCTTGGCGTCAGGATACAAATTTGCACAATGGCATATTCTCGAATTAATGCACTATCCGGCGCGCTGTTCTGATAATTTCATGCTTCTCTCTGCTGCAATTCTGCATGTTTGGGTATGGACCTTTGGGCTCAGTTTGCTCTGGCCCAATTTCTCACCTGACCCAGAATAACTAAAATGTTATTTACACCTCCTTTTCTTAATTATCATACCTCCCTTCTCATATAATTTTAAAATTCCTCCGTTCGAGCTTCTTTGCAAACCAATCTATGTACACACTTCTTTACATTGGATTCATGCCAAAGTTCTCTTCAAGCGCGTGTCTTTTACATATATTTAGTTATTTGCATGCTCTTTTAGTATATTTGGATGAGTTTTTCTATAAACTTTCCTTTTGAAAAAAAAAATAGTTTACCTGAAGCTAATTTATAAAAAGTCTCATATAATTTTTCTAAATTTTTTTAACTTTTTTACAAACTAATTAATTTGTAGACATTTTTTTCTCTTGTATAATTACTTAGGGAGAAGTTTGTCTAAATAAACTCTTAATTTATATTCATGTTTTTTCTGGTCATGAACTATCTTCTATCATTGTTAAATAAAAGGCTTATGCTTTAGAGAATAAATTATAAACCACGTATCATAATCCTTGAGTGCTTGAGCATCTGAAATTTCTATTTTATCTTGACCGTTGAAAATAAGTACGGGAAATATTAAAGCTTGCGATTCAAAAGGCTGGCATTGCACCACATTTCTTGAGCCTTACTTCAGAATTTTTATTTCGCAAAACTATCTAGTGTCTGCCTTACAAGTAACAACAGCTTCATCAGTTCAAAATTAAGACGTGGTTTTCTTCAGAAGCATCTCACACCATTTGTAGTTTTATTCAACTAATATGTTATGTTACATCTCCCTCAAAACAAGTGATTGAATGTTTTGGCAGTTCAAATATATTATACAGTACTATAGAGTTTAGATGTCTAGCTCAATATTGAAAATATAGTCAAACTTTTTGTTTATCCAGGACGTATGAAAGACTCAACAAAACTACAAAAATAATAGCGCTAACATTTTATATAAATATGTAACTTCGAAACAAAATGAGTCTTAGTAATTGACACAACATCACAAGTCCGTCTAGCTCAGTTGGTAGAGCGCAAGGCTCTTAACCTTATCGTGGGTTCGAACCCCACGGTGGGCGATATGTTTTTTCAAATGTCTGCAACCTTCATAAGAATCAATAAAATTAAATATTTTTTACTCTTAAAAACCCTAATAAATAAGGTATTTTTCCAGCATGTCTCAAGTATCTAACGAAGAGATGTATAGAGAAGGCGAATCCACTTCATTTACCTATCACATGTTCACCATTTCTATCATACAATTTTAATATATTCCCATCACATGCACAATCAGATAAGCCTTTTTCCACAATCATGCATATCAGATGCCCCAAAGATGAATTATTTCACACTCATTAATCATTCACAAAATAAGGGTGCAAATCTTTTGTCTGTCTCAGTTCCCAGCTCCCACCATGCTAAGAACCTTTTTTATTTTTCATTTATTTGCTTAAAATGAAAGAACTTCAAACTTTAAAATTTAATTATTTGTTGGCGAGATTTTCGTATTCCATGCAGATCACATCATATTTTTATGATGCTTTCCTAATTAAATAACGATAGTTGCTTTCCTTGAAAAACAATCGGAAGAATGATTATGATGAAGGATAGTCGGATAAACAAAATAAATTCGGATCTTTTCATTGTCAAACAGTGTTAATATCGTTGTAACAAGATCATTAGCTCAAATTCCCTTAAGGCTTCTTTCGTTGAGTTCAAAACTTAATTCTCAAAATCGATAAACCACCTAATTTTTTTCTTAATACGTCCTCTTATAAATTGGATTCAATTCAGTTTATCATTTATTAAAGATAACGTACAAATAAAAAATTAATAGTGATAAAAATTACAAGAACAATACACTAAAAGCCACATAAATTAAAATATGACCATATCAATATCTCTTCTACTAAATATATTTTGTTCTTAATTTTATTTTATAGCATAATAGTATTTATATATTTATATTTATTATTTTAAATTGTAATTTAACAGCGGTTGAATCACAAATCAAGTAAGTTGTAATTAAATGACTGGTGCTTTACAAACTATTTTCTGCATTTAACAAATTCTAAAAATATTAATAATATTTTCATTATTTTATATACTAAATAAT
>Ga0123340_1005150_pt1 | contig 12427 bp, 9 predicted proteins | sample SirMexnodulemix_FD_89961 | JGI IMG/M metagenome (GOLD analysis project Ga0123340, IMG submission 89961) | Root nodule microbial communities of legume samples collected from Mexico - Siratro Mexico nodule mix | ecosystem: Host-associated > Plants > Roots > Nodule | place: Mexico: Nepantla... | reverse complement strand
CGCCTCCTCCTACTCCGCCACACCGCCGTCGCCCTCGCCGCTACCGAGCTCGGCCTCTCCGCCGCCACGCTCCTCGACGCCGCCTGGCAGCCTTCCCTCTTCGTCCCCTGCTTCGACGCCCTTTCCCTCCATGACTTCCATTCCCTACTCGCCCACGCGCGCGCGTGCTCTATTGGTCCCAGGATCTACCTCGTCGGCAGGAGTGCCACACTGCAGTACGACACGTGGACTGCGTCGGTTTCCATGCGGGCGGCCACAGTTTTCCCGCGCAAAAAGTTCGCGCTCTCTTCCGTCGCCGGAAAAATTTATGTCGCCGGCGGAAGTTCTCGGACCGCCGCCGTGGAAGAGTATGATCCCGAAACCGACACGTGGGACGTCGTGTCCCACGCGCCACGTATGCGTTACGGCTGCATTGGAGCTTCGGCTGATGGGGTCTTTTATGTCATCGGCGGGTTGAGAATTGGCGCATCGGGACAGAATCTGTTCCCAGGCGCTTCCCGTGGAACTGAGGCTCACGCGGCGTATGCGAGTTCAATGGATTTGTTTGACGTGGAGGCGCGTGTGTGGCTCCGGAGCCGAACGGTTCCTAACGGAGGCTGCGTGGTGGCGGCTTGCGCTGCGGCCGGGCGCGTGTATGTACTCACCAGCCACGCGGTGGAGTTTTCATTTTGGAGCTTCCACGCTCGGAGGAAAAGCGACACTGGAAAAGGATCGGGAGAGTGGTGTAGGATAAAGAGCCCGCCACTACCGGCGCAAGTTAGAGTCGACACGAGGATGAGGTTTAGTTTTGTAGGAATTGGCGATAAGGTGGTGCTGATTCAGAGTTTGAATGAGGTGAGAGGGGTGAAAGAAGGGTTTGTGTTGGTTTATGATTGCGCCACCGGAGAGTGGGGCAGAGGGGTGGATTTACCTGAGGTTTATCGACGCGCTACCTATGTGGGTGTGGAATGCTAACATGCGCCGAACTTGTGGCATCATTGTAGTGTCACTAACAGACAATGGTTGCGTGAGGGTTCATGGGATAGGGTGTACCTAAGGTTGTGTGGTCCCGTGCATGAGCTATTATGATTGGCCTGTTCTCTGAAATGTACTTTCCATTTTTTTATTAAAAAATCTAAAGAATTCACATCTATTGGTACTGAATGCATCTTCACGTTCTTAAATTCGTGATCTTGTTTTTGTTTAAAAGAGTTTAAGGTTTTTACTACTTTGACTCTTGGATGGTCAATTAGTCATTTTGTTTTTATTTGCTGAAATGGAAAACTATGCATTTTTGAGGGTGAAAGCTAATATTCTTTTGTATGTTTGTTTGCATTCTCTTCAATTCGATGAACTGCATGTCTTTCCTTCTGGTAAGTTCTAATCTTTAGGTTGTCCAATGCATTTAATGAAGAATTGTATGTATATACCAATAAAATTTCTGAACGTCATGCAATAATAGAAACAAATTTGAGAGAAAAATTAGATTGTTCATGAGTTTGAAGGCCCAGATCTGTGTTGTTTTTTCAAATATAAAGAAAGAGCAGAGGGTAATCATGCATTTACCAAGCCTTTGCATCAATGATGCCTTTAGAGCAGAGTAAAATTCCATACCAAGCTGCAAGCATTAATCATTGTTAAAGCCTACAAAAGAAATTTCTAGTTCGATTGGACTTCGTACCTGAAGGCTAGTGGTGCAGACCTACTTATACAGTAGTATTGAAGAAAAGGTAAAGAGCAAAAGAGATTTAGAATTCACTCATCAGATTATATAAAGCTGAAATTCTATACTTTTTTGAGAAGCTGAATCCACAATATGTAGGGTAAGCAGGTGGCTTTTACCTTTTCTTCCCCTCCGCACATACTATGCTCTATTTGTTTAAAATCTCAGAAGAATATGATTTTGAATCGTTAAAAGTAATTGGAATGTGAATCTAAATAAGTTTCAGAAAGATTTTACATTAAACCACGTATTACAGTATTACTCTTGGTGTTTCCAAACAAACACTAGTTGCATTGCATCAACAGCAACTTACAGAACTGGTAGAGCCTAAAGTCTGTTATTTTTCTTCCGTGCAAGTTTCACTTTTACATCTTTTAGGAACAACTTCTAAAATCAACCAAATCATCTATATCATTCGAAACTCCCCTTTAAATATTTTTGTTTTGATCGATTTGACCTTTTTAACATTTAGTATGAGAACTTTGGTTATCCGAAAACCATTTTCTATTTCAACAAATTTTATAATAATTTTAATGATATTTCTACGAATCAAAATCTAGATTATAGATAAAAGAACCTGTTCCCGTTTGACTCTGAAGCTCAATAGGGTAATTCCTAAATAACAGGAATTAAAATATAAAAATTTAAAATTTATTGAGGAAAAAAGAATACACGTCAAAAATAAAAAATTGATGAAGAAGGAGAGAACAAATTTATAAAAGCTATACATAAAAGAGTTGTTCTAACTAGAGTCTGTGGTCTTCATTAGATGGTTGTTGTTGCACAACCAAAACTGAAGCCGTAGTATCTGTATCATGTGAAGCAAGCAAATCACCAATGACCCCTAGCTCTGAATACTCAGTCCAATGCTCCAAGCCAGAGGTCTGAGAACATCTAACCCCATAGCGTCTGCCAACTACAATAAAATCAAATTTGTTGGCTATATCTTTGATGAGAAACATTGTCTGGGAAGCATCTCCTATAGTAATCTCTTCATATCTAACATTTTGTAGATTAACATGAGCTCCACTTATTTCCCTCAACGCTTCATCATCAATCATGTGATCCCAATTGGAGGCCTCTTTGTCATGTGCCAACAACCTGAACACAAACAAACTATTATCAACATCTTTGGCAAACCTCTTAGCCAAGTACAAAGCCTCTCTATCATCAGGTCCACCCAAGAAAACCATGGCTGCTCTGATACTTGTTGAGTTGAAGCTGGGGCCACGGTTCACTAGAATCCCAACAGAGCAAGGTGCCCTTTCCAAAATCTTGGCATTAAGTGCCCTTATGTTGCTATCCTCTGACTCAACTGAACCATCCCCTCCCCATTTCACATGAAATGGAAGGACTATAAGGGCTGCATTTTTGTCCAAAGCAAGGTTGCACACATCTTCATCCATGAACATCACTGGGGATATGGCAGTGTAGGTGTTGGCAGTGACACAACCAACATAGTCACGCTCGAAAAGGTCAAAGGCTACAATGAGTTCCCCAGAGTAGTTGTAAGATGATCCTGAACTTTGCTGAAGTTTGTGTGCAATGAAAATGGGATTGGACCTTCCAACTAGCTCCATGAGGTGCAAAATTTCTGCCACTAGTGTGTTATCTGGTGCAGGGGAACAAAATTCGAGCACGTTCTTGATGTGATTCAAGTGCCATGGCTTGTGGATGCATGCAACTATCCGAAGCTCACTGTGTTTCAAGCTCATGATGTTCCTATGCTGGTACCCTGCGTATTTCCTTGAAGGGTCATACAATGCCTTCACACCAAACATCGAAGCTGTACCTAGGACCAACACTGACATGATCATAACATCTACTACTACTGTACCGTGTACCTGCAATAGTTCAAGTAGTTAGAGTTAGTTAATTAGTTCAACAACTCAACAAAGAATCGTTAATCTTTTACATCTTAACCTACCTCCACTTATGTTAGAAAGTAACCATAAAAAGGTGAAAAGATAAGTTAAAATACATCTTTCTCTCTATCCAAATTGCCATTACATTATGTTTATAAAATAATGACTAATTTGAAACACTAATTTGTTTGTGATCATTGCAAAACCATCCAATGAAAACCAAGATATCGTGCTACCTTTTTATCAGGTCGTTCTATAGATATCATCATTCCTCACACTTGAACTAGTCTAAACTTTTGTATATTTTGGAATACATAAAAATTACTGCATTTAGTAACACTAACATGTGATGATAGGTAATGTAAGTGGCTTTTGTTTTTATGTTTGAATAAAATGGATGTTGCATGCGAGGTTGAACAAGTAAGTACCATTGATTCGTAGACGAGGAGATAGGAGCAGATATCCACAACCCCTTTGGAGCTCAAAATGAGAGCAAGACAAAAGCCATCCTTGAAGGGAATTTTACAGTATCGGCAAATTCCCATGCACAAAACCCACCTAACCAAGTGCACCGTAATGATGACAGCAGATAGGACGAGTACTAGGGAGAGAGAGTTACATTTGGTGAGATCCACCTTCATGGTGCAACATGTGACAAAAATTGAGGAGAGGAAGTACTTGGAGAACAACTCAAGTTGGGAAACGAGTTCAGAGCCCAAAGGAGGACCCTCGGGGACTGCAAGGCCAAAAATAACAGCCCCTACTAAGAAGGGTTCACCGAAATTCCTGGCAAAGTAGCTCAATTCCAAGAACACTACTATGATGGCATAGATGTATATCTTGTTGACAGATCTACCTTCTGGGGTCCTCTTCACGATCCACCTCATTGCAGGACGACCAACTAGTAGAATGCAGGATATGTAAGCAAGAAATGCCCCCACGTTTCCAATACGGATAGTCATGCTCATGTCCGCCTTCCCAAAATAGGCAGCGCCAACTCCTGCCCAGATTCCACCTGATACATTACCAACACAACAATTTATTATAAATTCATTTCTATAAGTACAAAACTTACTAACTGAGACTATGTTTGTAAGGATTTGTAATAGAAAAAAACAATCGGTTTATAAATAAATAAATTTATAGGAATTTTATTTTTTTATTTATGCATAAATTAATTTTATCTTAGCTTCAAATTTACTTTTTGATTTTTACAGTTTTACGAATTTTAATATAATGTTCAATTGTTAACAAAGAATGTTAATGAGGAAATTATTACATTAATCATTTATTTATACAGAGGACCGAAATGGTTCAATTTTGGAAAATTGAAAATGAACTCTGCTATTACAATTTGATAGGTATCCAAATTAAACATTTATTAAATCAGTAACATTTTACCATACAAATAATTAATACAAGTAGCAGTTAATATTTTTTTACATGTATCGGTTAAATGGAGAATTTACTAAGAGAAAATTTATGGAATTAAATTTTTTCGTACAGTTAATTTTTAGAGCAATAATTAAGTAAGTTATACTTGAAGTCACGTGTCATTTTGTTTTTCCATTACTAACGAAAACTCATGTAATTATTAGTCAAAAATCTAATTCTACGTGAGACAATGAAATTGTAGGATTTTGAGGTTACCTGAAACATCGTTGACGAAAGCTGCAGAGAGTGCGAGGCGTCCGAGTTCAGAGTTGAGGATTTTGAGGTCATGGAGCAACGATGAAATGACAGCGAAGGAGCAACTACTGTGAGATATGAAGACCACAGGCAAAGATGAAATCTCATCTCCCATTATCTTCTCCCACATGGAACTCATCATGGTCACGCTCCCACACCCCAACATTATGGGAATGCAATAGGAGCAAAGTCCTATCACCCAAGCCTTTCTCCCTGTTTTCGTGATCAAGCTTAGGTCCATCTGCACTGAGTTCAGGAAGAGGTAGAATGAGTACCCCAGCGATGATACTGCGCCTAAGATATCTGCACTCCCAAAGGGGAACAGCATCTTCTTGTACTTTTCTAATGGTCCTGTGGGAATTGATGGTCCCAGCAGAAAACCAGTCTGCAAAACAAACGGATCTCAAATGTCATTCATGTTTCATAGTTTTATCATCATTTTTCATCATCGATCTTGTTGTAGCTAGGTTAGATTAGATTGGACTGAAAACATTTTTACCCAAGGAAAATGCTATGTAGTATTTGGGCGTTAATTGATGGATTCATCGTACACATGAAGGAAAACCAAAAATGTTTTCATTTGAACATAACATTGCATGATAACAAAACCCGAATGATGGTATTGAAACTAGCAAAAGAAAATTGATGACTATGTATAGAATAAAAGGATAGATACCAACCATGACTTGTGAAACGAAATAAGGGATCCCTAACCGTTTGAGAATGAAATGAAAGCTTTGTGTGATGACGAAGATGATAACGAATTGGAGCTCAAGCATGGTGAATGAAGATTGTGAAGGTATTGCACTTGCATGGTGATTCAATATGCCATCAGATATTATCTTCATTGGATGATTCACGCACACATTGTAGACCTCAAATCGCAATGATGGTACTTGGTGCAATAACGTGACTGAAGAGAAGAGTGTCTGGTTCGAATTCATCTTGGTGGCACTCGCAGGGTCTTGAACAAGGTCACAATTGATGAAATATGAATTATTTGCTATGAAGAGAAAAGAATTATCAGGTACATTGATGAAAAGTAGAATTAGGGTTCTGCAAACTAGAAAGAGAGAAACAAGGTGCAAAACCTTAGAGTCAACAAATTTGTCATTACTTTATTAGGGGTTGCAACATACCTTGCTTAGTTGTTGCACAATAGTTAGTTAGCTTTGTCTTCTACAAAACAACTTGTCCATGCTTTTTCCATAACAGAAAATGTTTTCTAACACCTGTTGTTTGTTTATGTTGGGAAATCTTTTTTCTTTTCGGTGGACTTTTTTTAGTATCTTTTTAAGGCTTCAAATTAACTTTTTCATTCTTATAATTTCATCAATATGTAATTTTTGTCCGATAAAAAATTTATTGCATAGTTAGTTTTTCGGATCTTCATGATTTAACCATTTTAGCAACACAATAACAAACACCTAGTTTTAGTAATAACATATGTTATAAAGTTTATTATTAAATATTGTTATTAAATAGCTAATGTCATAACAAACAAATACACTAACATATTTTTTCTTAATTTAGATTAGATATAGTGGTGGATCAAAATTGTTTACTTTTGAAAAATTTAAAGATTAAACATGTAATTTAATTTTTAAAAGGAATAAAATTGTTCATTTATCGACTAAGAACCACCCTGCCACATTGATACAAAACAAGATGATGAAATGCCGCACCACTAGAATCTTAATTGAAAGATCTCATGAAGATTTTAGACCTCTACTCAAGACTTTTATTTTAGAATCTTTTGACTTGTATTTTGACCAAGTAGTTATAGGTTTCGATCTTGAAGCAAATGTAGTCCTAAATGTAATTTAAACCCTATTTTGGGTTCGATTAAGTACATGTGCGGCACTTGTATATCTTCATGGCTAGAAGCTTCTATAAATTAAGCATTTAATCATATTTAGTTCATGTGTCATATGCCTAGATCTACATGCACGTGGGAGCATGCGAGAGAGGAGAATTGGCACTTGAATTTGAATTTCAAATTTCAATGCAATATCTTTACGTATATAGACATGTAATTTGCACACTTCAACACTTTTAAATGATACAAGTTTAACGTTTCAAGAGTCATCTTTATATTCTTATCTTTTAAGCTCTTCCATAAGGAGTTTTTCTTTTGAATGTCTTCTAAACTGACAAAATAATAAGACAAGAAAGTAGAGTCGGCTAAACTGATGCAAACATAAACATAAAATAATAAAGGGGGTTTGACCGACACTTTTTGTGTCTCTTTTTTTGGGATACAATTTTATGGAGGTTATTTTGTCGTTTTCTTGTAATGACAGTAATGGTGGAGAAGAAATCTATTGGAGTCAAAATAAGAATTGAACACACTAGAAGAAAAAATACATTTTACATCGATTTTGCAAGACATTCTACATTAGTTTCAAAACCCATGTTGATGTAGGCGATATAGAAAGTCCCGGACTTTTTTTATCGATTCCAAAACTGATGTAATAAGAGCACTCAGGAAGAGATACTACATTAGTTAGGAGCCACAACCGATGTAGTATCTCCTCTATTACATCGGTTGTTACTCACAACCGATGAAATTTCTTTATTTTTTTTAAAAAAATTAAAAATTTGGATTGATAAATCTTTAATCCATACAATGAAACACTATAAAAAATTTCAGAATTTAAAATAGAAAAAAAAAACTCAAAAATACTAAAAAATTTAAAGACAAATAGTAAACGATAAAATTTTAAAAAATTTTTGAATCTAATGTCATTTTTGGAGCGCGTGCATCATCTAGGCCGATGAAAACTAAATTGTTTTTGTAATAAATAAATAAAACAGTGTTAGCCTAAATGACACTATAAAATGTATAGTTTGTGTGTTGACTAGGCCGACAAAGATATAAAATAAGAAAAAGAATGAAAAATGAAAAGTATCTACGGGACAATGAAAAAAAAATTGTAAGTAAATAAAAAAGAAAGCGTCAAGTTATCCACACATATTAGTACTAGATTGGTTAGTACTAAAAATAATAAATTAAAATGAAGAAATATTTAATTATTAGTGATTTTTTTTTAAAATAAATTTAGTGATGAGAAAATTAAAAAATACAAATTTCATGATGAGTTGTTAAATTTGAATTCAAAAAATTGAAGTATTTTGTATAAAATCTTAAATAAAAACTATTAATAATAAAATGATAAAATGTAAAAATATTGAAAAGAATAAGAAATGGGATAGATATAAAAATAAGTTACAAATTAATTATAAAAAAATAATTACTAAATTGATTATTAGAAAATTAGAAAAAGATAATCTAATGATATATATTAAAATTCGATAGTATTTTCCAATATAAAAATTATAAAGAAGGAAAATATAAAAATATTAAGAGAAATGAAAGATAATATAAAAGGAATTTAGTAAAGAAATAATAGGAAAAAAGTAATTATGATTATTTAATTATTAATTTCATAATGACAAAAATAGAAAAATTAAAATTTGATGATAAGTATTAAAATTAAATTTAGTGAATGTTACAAGTAATTTTTATATAATTAAATAAGATACAAGATGTCATCCTATTAATATAAATGTTGGCTATAGTACCACATAACGAAGATATATTATTGGATTAATACTTTATACTAAGATATATTATATAGTTAAGATATGATATTAAAATTAGTGATACTACTCATATAGTTACTATAGTTAGGAAGAAAAGTAATTCAAACTATTTTATGATAATCTTTATTACAAAAGTGTAGACTTATTTTAAAGATTACAACTTTAGTCTTTTTGTTTATAAACACTATGTAAATGTTACATAAGAATATTAATAATATATGATAATAGCGGGAGTTATATTTAACAGATCTGGCGATTTTAACTCCTACTAAGTGTGTTACCCACAGTTTGGACTGGAGGATTCAACATCGCTAACATATTATCGGTGATTGCCAACCCCCGTTTGCAAATCTCCGCTATTTCTGGTGGTTTCTAGAAATTTTAAACTTCATTGTGTTTTTTTAACCAGCGTTAATTTCTTGTGTTGTATCATTTTAAAAATGGGTTTTATTAATTTTTTATGTTGTACTTTTTTCAAAATGGGTTTTATTAATTAATTAAACCTTAGTTAATTTATAAAACAATTGAATAAATCGTAAAATGCAAAGACTTTAAAATATTGATATTTACAATTGAATGTAACATTCATAAAAGGAACAAAGACCAAAGTCTACCAATTCAATGTAAAATGCTATGTATAATAATTTTTCTTCAAGGTAAAATAATAATTAACAAAGTTTGTAAACTTCAAACTTTAAGGCTCGTAAACATTACACTATCATTTGTTCTCAGTGATAAAATTAGGCATAATGAAAAAGTAAATAACCAATTATGATTATTGATGTTGATCATTTGTTTCTTTGGCAGGAACACTTTCTTGCTCAGATACCTAATAGATAAAAAATAATCATAATTAATAGCCTTCATATTATAATATAAAATATATGTTAATTTAACCAAGATTTAAATATTATCATTAACTCCTAAACATAACAAAGTCACGATGCAGTTTTTCAGGATAATTTTGCACAAAAAAATAATGTCAATGTAGAAACCTATTTTAAAACACAAAATTAATAAAATTAGTCACATTGCGTTATTCACCAACTATGTTCAATACATATAAATTGCAAGAGGATTTTATATTAATTACTCCATTTATTGTGTAATTGTTTCATCAAAGAACATATGTACAAGAGAATATTGGAGAAATATTGAAAACATTTAGCATCATTTTAGTAAAGAATATTGGAAAGCTTATTCTATAAGCTTGTCCTTCTCTTTTCTTCAATAAATAGGTGTGTATTTTATGTACAAATAAGCTTGAATGATATAAAGAATTACTGCAGAACTTTTTTGAGCACTTTGTTTGAGCTCCTCTTTGTTTGCTCTCCTTAGAGTTAGACTTAGAAAATCTTGATAGTTGGCCTAGCCTCTATCAAGACCTTCTTCCTCCTAGATAATCATCTCCCACCATGCCAAAACTTCTACTCCACACTTCCACTGCTCACATTCCATTCCATGGTTCTATCTCCATAAACAAGCTTCTGCAACACTCTACGGAACTCTCCATCCATTTTTTACTTGGTGCAAGTTTCCAAAGCTTCCTCCACAAGCTGGGCATGAACGTGAAGCAAAACACGATGAGAGCTCCATCAGGAAGGGTGTATCTGAAGATTGAACTTGATGGATTTATTTCCACCTTTGTTCCTTCCGCCTATCACTTTCACAGACTATGACTTCTGGATTAATAATCTCGACCAGGATGATCCAATAATTGTCACCACCACCACTGCTAAAGAGTTCATAAGGTGCTCATTAACTAGGGAGGCTTAGCCGATGTGTTATATTGGTCAACCTTCCAGAAGTTTGACGTTTCCAGCTTACTCATCAAGTTTTATCCGAATACCCTACACTAGAGGTTATGCAATTTTGTTGACGATCTTTGGTATTAGTGAGGCACATTGAACCTTGACAATTTAGTACATCTTGGTGGAGGCCGACACATCCTATAATGTGCTAATCGTTCGTAGAACTTTAAACCATCTTGGGGTTGTCGTTCTTACACCACACATGGCCATGAAGTTCCTCACTGAATATGGTACAATCATCATAGTTAAGGCTAATCCATAGGCAGCTCGAGCATGTTATACCTTGAGTCTCAAGGTTAACCTTTACTTGATAAAGAATTTGTCCAATGACAAAACAACTCAGACCAACCCAAAGATCAATCTTCTTGAAGATCAGAAGACTAGTATGACCCAACAGTGCCATAATGTTGAAGTACTACTCCTGTTCGATGGGATCAAACCTTGATCGTGAGGTTGATCTTAATCCTAGGATAGAGTTTGAAGAAAATTGTCCCACTTTTGATGAGTCTATGATTTCAATTCAACTCGATTCACAACCCAACCAATCGACCAATGTGGGGAAAAGTATCAACTGACTACTGGGAAATAAGATCAAACGCGCCCTGGTCACCAATATCGATATGTTTACAAGGAGCCTAGCAAACATGCTAAGAATCAATCTAGACTTCTTGAGCGACAAGCTCGCCATCCTCCCTCAAGTGAGATCGATTGCCTAAAGGAAACAAAAACTTGGGGATGGAAGATGAGTTGTAGCTTATCACAAGGTTACTCAAATTTACAAGTCGATTTCACTAGAGAGATTGTGTATACCATGTGGCTAGAAAATGTGCTAATGGTGAAGAAGTCCCACGTCAAATGAAGGATGTTTGTCGACTATACAATCTAAACAAGGAATGCCTTAAATATACGTACCCTTTACCAAACATAGATCAAGTTGTGGACATCATGACAGGGTACAAGTTATTCAGTTTCCTCAATGCCTACTCAAGGTATAACTAGATCCAGATATACCCCTGATCAAGAGAAGATAACATTCATGACTAAAGCAGACAATTATTGTTACAAGGTCCATTCGACCTTAAAAATGCTAGAGCTACATTCAGCGTTTCATGGACAAAGTTTTTAAAGACCTTATCAGAAACACCATGGAAATATATGTCAATGACACGGTAGTAAAGTCATGCAAAGTTAAGGATCACCCGTTGGCTTTAGAGAAAGTATTCAACAAAGTCTGAGATCACAACATGCGCCTTGACTTGAAAAAATGTTTCTTTGGGTTGGCGAAAGAAAATTTCTCAGCTTCATGGTCACCCAAGGAGGGTTGAAGCCAATTCGAATAGTTGTGAAGCCATTCTAAACAATCGAGCTCCCTCAAAGAAGTTCAATGCTTGAATGAGAAGTTTGCCACCCTCTTAAGGTTTCTTTCCAAGCTCATTGTAAAAGCCAAACTACTGTTCAGGTTGCTAAATGAAGCCTAAAAGTTTGAGTGCGACAAAACATGTGAAGAGATGATTTAGAGGATTCAAATTTACTAATATTGGTAAGCCTAAAAGTTTGAGTGCGACAAAACATGTGAAGAGATGATTTAGAGGATTCAAATTTACTAATATTGGTAAGTCCTCCACCTCATTGTGCACTTTGCAGTCTTTCTCTCGGCCTAAAGCATGCTACTGGCCCACAAGGAGGGGAAGAGACAATATTTAGCCTATTTCACTCTTCGGACTCTAGCCAGGGGAGGAAAGGGACTTAGTGAT
>Ga0123340_1005147_pt1 | contig 12428 bp, 8 predicted proteins | sample SirMexnodulemix_FD_89961 | JGI IMG/M metagenome (GOLD analysis project Ga0123340, IMG submission 89961) | Root nodule microbial communities of legume samples collected from Mexico - Siratro Mexico nodule mix | ecosystem: Host-associated > Plants > Roots > Nodule | place: Mexico: Nepantla... | reverse complement strand
TATCAGTAGAATATCAGAGAATATCAAATGTATTTATTTAGAATAATTTCCATATTTAGTTTCCTAGAATTTTATATTAAGTGAGCTATTGTAAACAAAGAGATACAGATTCAATAAAAAAAAACCTTCTTTCATGTTATCATATTCTTTGTTCTTTTTTGTTCATAGTTATCATATCCTTGTCCAACCTTTCTTAACCCTCGATACCATCGCAAGATCCTAAAGCCTTGAGCCGCCACTGATGGTGGTTGGACAAATTGCAACACGAACCTAATTCAACAGGTAGGAGAGTGTTTTCTAAACTTTGAAGAAACATGTTTTAAAATGTTCTTAAATACCAAAATGTGTATATCTTTCATTGTATTATTATATTTGAGTAATATATTGTATTTCAACATTATTATAATGTAATGGGAAATGAAATTCAAATTATATGTATTTAAATTGAGTTGGATGTATATGTATGGATGAAAATTTATGATTGCCTTAGATTGTGAAAAATTGTGGTTGATTAATTAACAGAGTAAAAAGATGACAAGGTTAAATTTCAAAACCACTAGTACATGTTAGTAGTGTTTGAATTGAACTTGAAATTTGTCTAAACAACATATATGGATTGAGGTATGATGTAGACATAATTATTCTCAAAAAAGAGAATACTATGTTGACATGTATAAGATATGTATTGAATTCGATATTCATCTAAGGAGATATATTAACTATATTTATATATTGGAATCACAAATATGAAATTATCATGTGGTGAAAGACGATGGATGTACATATTATTGAGTTTACGATTTGAAAAATAGTTAATTTGGCAGGTTTACATGGATTTATAAGTTAAATCTAAGATATTTATCTTTTGGAAGTAGAGTTACCTGTTTTGTAATGTGTGTTGGTAGAGTTTTGGCATGAGTTGTAGATTTCATTTATTTTGAAAATATTTGATTTTGTAAAATGTTTGAATGAATAAAAATGAAATTAAAATATATAGTCGTTATTGTTTAATAACATTTGTTTCTATGAATTATTTTTTTCAACTCTAACTTACCCTATTTTTATTTTTATTTTTATTTTTGAATGTTTATCAATTATGTGTTTTACGAGAACAAAAAAAAATTTAACACAACGTCGACCTCGAAACCAAAACTAAATAATTTCAAATGAAATGACTTAAAAAATCACTCCTAAAATATTTTAAATGTAATAGACTCAAAAAATTAATTTGCTATTTAAGGAATTAGAAAAGGTCACTCTTAACTTGGAGAGACCAAGATAAATTTAGAGACAAAATGTCCATATAGTTTTTATATCTTACTTTTTTTGGAATAATTAAAATAAAAAACTCTTGTATAACACAGCGAATCTGCAACTCTAGCCCAACGGAAATAAATTAAATTTATTTGAGTTTAGCGTGAAGGTAAAAGCGAAAGCGATTGGTTGAAGAAGGTGAAGCAGAGTTGAAGTTTCCAACGGAATAAAAGGGAGCATAACAAAAAGTAAGGGTTTATGTACGTAAAGTTTTTTAAGGCCTAGCCTATACGCTAGGGTGCGGGTGAGTGACAGTGAGTCACAAATGGTTGGACCGAATAGGCCATAGTCAACCGTAGACCAGTTTTGAATTTCACCTCGTTGGCACCCAATGGGAGGGGTGGACTTTTGGGGCACTACCCTACACGTGATAACTAACCACCCAGTCTCCTCCCATTCTGTCTTCTTCTTCGCTTTTCGAATTCGTCTATTAGTTTACTCACACACCTTCCTTACTATTCATTACTGCTACCAACTAATGCAATGACCAAAAATCAATGAGCCTTCGGATCTTAGGGGAACCACTACATGGCAGGGGCTTCGAATTCCAAGATCGAGTTCTTGGTGTGGTTGTCGCAGCTCATGGGAGGGCTCTGTTCGCGCTCCGCCGAGGACGACCGAGTTTTTGTCAACGCCGCCGATTCTGCTGCTCGGAGTAAACCTCCCGCCGACGACGCCGCTGGTTTCTCCGCCGCGCCTCAGAGGATGGAGAGGAATCTTCCCGAACCTTCTCGAACTAACGGCGGAGCTTCTTCCGCTGTCGACGAAGAGTTCTACGACGGAATCCCGCGCTTCGCGAAGGACTCCCTGCCTCAGAAGCCTAGGTCAAAGGTTAAGCAAGCCGTTTTTCTGTTGTGAATAAATATTGCTGAACTGGAGTGATGTATAGCGTGTTTGAGTCGTTGTTTGTGGTTTAGTCGCATGTAGGCTTGGTAGTTCACAGAGACAAGGCAAGAAATTAATGAGGTTATTGAAGATGCGTTTTGAATTAGAGAATACCAGTGAATATTTTGGTGACTTGTATAATTTGGAAGTAAGGTGTGTGCTTGGGGTTAGGGTTTGTTTTTTTGTTAATAATTAGGAGTTTTAGAAGTGTGTTGTTTATCTTGTTTATGGTTGTATTTATGTACTTGAGGCTTGGTAATAGGGTTTATGTGCTAGAAAGGGAAATTATCCCAGGGCTTTGGATGTCAGAAGGTATTATTTCAGATATAAGACAAGGTGGACGGGCTTGCGTGCATTTTAAATGCATCAAGTCCAAAGGGCTTTTGGGCAAGGGAGCGTGTATAAAACCATTAAATCTGTTCCTGCTTAAATGGAATAATACTGAAAATATCTACTGAGCTCTTTCTGTTTCAGGTCTCAGAGGTGAGTTCACGCTTGGGCAAAGCTGGTACTACTGGAATTGCTATTGGACTTGAGAAAGCCGTAGAGGTTTTGGACACTCTTGGGAGCAGCATGACAAATTTAAATGCTAGCAGTGGGTTTGTTTCCGGAGCTGCAATTAAGGGGAATGAAATTTCTATCTTGGCTTTTGAGGTTGCAAACACAATCGTCAAAGGTTTTAATCTTCTGCAATCTCTTTCAGCTAAAAGTATTAGGCATTTGAAAGAAGAGGTACTTCTTTCACATCCTGTGCAAGATTTAGTGTCAAAGGATATGGATGAACTTCTTGCGATTGTTGCAGCAGACAAGAGGTAAATATGGATTAAATCAAATTTCTGAGCACGCTTCCGTACCATGATAAGCAGACTATTTTATTTTTTTGCATTACCATGACTGTAAATTTAAAAATATCAACTGTATATGTTTTGGATTATATTGTCAGGCAGGAGTTGAAAGTTTTTTCTGATGAGGTGATTCGGTTTGGAAATCGTTCAAAGAATCCTCAATGGCACAACTTAGACCGATACTTTGAGAAGTAATATAAATTGTACTCCCTCAATTCTACTACTAGCCTTTCATTCGTCTTCGGAAAAATATTTAGCCTTTCTTGTATTTATTCTAAGCTGTCATCTCATTGTAAATTTTAGGGTTAGCGGAGAACAGAATGCTCCAAGACCCTCAAGGGACGAGGCAGAATCAATAATGCAACAATTGATGACTTTGGTTCAGTTTACAGCTGTGAGTATTCCTCGTGTCACTAAAGAAAATGCTTATTGTTGCTCGGGGACTAATAGTAACTTCTGAAGCTGAAAATAAAAGAAAATTAAAAAAGTGAATCATTGCTAAAAGTATTTATCATTTATGAACAATTAATTCAAGGGTTAATCAAGTTTATAAGTGATTACTCATTGAACCACTCTTTAAATATTGTTAACCAGTTCAGTGAGTGATTGTCCCTAAATAGAAAATACTTTATCCTATAATTTTATTTTGCAATTTTCCCGGAAATGTATTATAGGGGGATTTTCTTAAGGATTTTCAACGACTGTATCCTCTCTTGTGTTACGTGTCATTTGTATAGAGTTTTCTTTCTTTCCATCACTTACTCAATACCGTTAATCATGATTTTTACTCAAAGATATAAAGGAGACTTTGAGTTCATCTGCAATAGCTCTGTAGTAACCTGAGGTACATTTAAAAAATTCATTCTGATTCTGATTTCTCTTATCACCCTAGAATAAAACTTCCAATCATGTAAATTTGGCATTATCTACCATAGATTAAAAAAGACATATTTATTTTAAATGAAACGAATATGATGGGTAGGTACGCCTTCTTCCTGAAGTGTGCGTATTATTTATTGCACCTTTTGTTGCATCTGCTCGATTGCTCCCATTTTGCAGTTACTTTATCTCGAAAGTTTTTTATTATATTGCCATCACTGAGACCAAGTGCTCCATGCATTTGCTTTTTATTCAATGCAGTCATTATTTTATGTGTTTTTTTAAAAGAAGTTGGAAAATCATTTTTCTGTGGCTGCAGGAATTGTACCATGAATTACATGCTTTGCATAGATTTGAACAAGATGTTCAGCGCAAGTGTGAGGATGATGATGAAAAGGGTAATTGTGGCATGTTGCCCTTGAGCTCGAGTACTATGGATTGTTTTTCGTAACTAGCAATTTTTAACCTTAATGCATTGTTTGGTCATTTGCTATTTGTGGATTGATTTATGAGGATTGTGTGTATTTAGGTGATTTGTGATGGTTTGTAGGGAAAGTTTTAAAGAAAAGATGGAGTGTGAGATGAGGAGAAAATGATGGATTTGTGGGGTTTGTTTGGTAAATTACTAATTTACCCCTTCGATATTTGTTTTTTTTAATAATTCTATTTATGAGATTTTCTTTAAATTTTTATAATTATTATTGGAAATTAATAATAAAATTTTTAAATCAATAACACTTTTTAAGAAACAATTTATTTTCATTTTCTCAACTAATATTCTTTTAACAAAAAAATGTTTATATTTTAAAAATTACACCTAAGGGCAATTTTCACATTACACTAAAAATAACCTACCAACCTTCAGTCAATCAAATCAATCACATATACCAATAAACCTTCTATTCAAATCTACCGTCTTTCTATTAAACCACCTCACTTTTCATTTACTTTCTCTTGAAATCACTCCAAATTAATACTCCACTTTCCACACCTCCAACCAAACAGTGTAAATCTGAATCTATTGAAGAGTTTTTAGTATATAACCCGAGGATGGATTTTGGTATGATTATTTATTATTATTATTATTTATTATTATTATTATTATTATTATTTTCTTTAAATAGAAAAATCATTCAGATGGTGATAAAAATGTGAAACCTTAGGACTAGGTTAACACTGATCGTCTAGCTGGTTGAGATGTTTAAAAAGATATATGCTAGCATCAACACCATTTTGATCAAGGACCCTGAAATGAATATAGGTTGAATACTGGCTATCTATATTCTGCTTTAGCTGTATCCTTTTTTTATGGATTTGCTATTCTTTTCTGAATGTCTTCTTCACCTGCCATTTCGTCTCATTGAAAATCATCCTGTTAAATTGTAGCAGTTCCAAAACCCTTACTTTGATATTGTTTTTCCATAATCATCCCTTCTTCATATTGTTGTTTACGATGTAATTCTGAGGGCCTAAATGACTGTTTACTATATATTACACATTTTTGAAGAAAAGGTCACTCTGATTCAGAAGTTTGACCTTTCAGTATATTGAGCAGTATTTTTTTATGTAGTCTCTTATGGATATAATTTTGAACTTCAGTATATCCCTATCATATAGGTGATGGCATTGCATTCTTGAGGGCGGAAATTAAAAGTCAAAAGAAGCAAGTTAGACAATTAAAGAAAAAATCACTCTGGTCTAGAAGTTTGGAGGAGGTAACATCAGATTGCTTCTTTGTGCAATATGTTTTCTTGCCCCTCAGTATCACCCTCTTGTTTGTTTTATCCTCATTTAGACTCTTATTGTATCGGATCCATGTGTAATGCCAAATATAGTACTTGAACTATGTAAGCAAATAAAGAAGGATCTCCAACAATAGTGTAGAGGAGTCATTTTTAGATGTGGGTTCATCTTGTGCATATCACCAACGGAGAACTGACAAAGGTTGAATATAATTTATAATGTAATGGATTACAGGTTATGGAGAAGCTTGTAGATATTGTCCATTTTTTGCTTTTGGAGATAAACAATGCCTTTGGCAATGCAGGTTTGTTTCATTGATTTGTAATGCTGTTCTGTGGAACTTAATGTATTAAGTATTAAAATATCAGTCTTGTATTCTTATCAAATTACTGTTGAAATCAGTCATACCTGTAATGTTGTTTATCGATGGGCCCCTGCAGATAGCCACAAACCATTAACTGGACACACAAGCAATCGCCAAAGACTGGGCCCTGCAGGCCTTGCTTTGCATTATGCTAATATAGTGCTTCAAATTGATACTATTGTGAGTTAATCCTCATTGTATTTACTTAATCATTCCATGTCTGTTTATTTTATTCCTTAACTTGGAGCAGGTGAAAATTGATTGAGTTCTAGAGTTGCTCCTTTTGTTGCCTATTGAGTTTCAGTTGACTCGTAAAAATTTATCTTTTTGTGTACACACACTAATTTCCCTTTGGCTAAGAATGACTAACCCTACGAAGTGAAATAGGGAAATAACATAAAGGAAATAAACGAGATATTTATCTAAATTAGTAATATCAGATATATGTAGGATTTTTATGTAATTGGATGCTTGTATTAAGAGGGAAACTCAACCACAAATCAGTCGTAAAACTAAGCATTTACTATAAATTTGGTTGTCATTGACATCAGACAATTTTGATAGACAATTCCATAGGCTTAAGTTTCTATTACTAATTGCCTCAGGTTGTTACACAATCTGTGGCCTGGCATTGAAAGTTGATGATCCTAACTGTTAAAATGAGAATTGGATGATCCTCAAAATTTAAATTTAAAGCTCCGTAACAGTTTCTAATGGAATAATAGTTCTCTGATCTGAGTTGTGACTGTGAACTCAATACCAAGATGTCAATGTCTTAGGTTGATCTTGTTTGTGACTTACATAGACTAGGGATAAATTGTTGATGATTTTTTAGAAGTTCTAAACCTGCTATATAGACGTTGTAGACCTTTGTGAAGGTTTTATGACTTGCGATTATGGAAGACATGAACTGTTGATATAAACTGTATTTGTCATGCATACTGCTACGATAGAAAAGAAAAACGTGCATTTTCTTGGTTAATAAGCTTTCCTCAGTGCCTTCTGCAGTATTTTCAGAATAAAAGGTCATTTAAAAGCCTTTTTGCTCCTTGCTTTTTTAGATCTGAACACCTAACTCATAAGGTCGCTTATGCCTTAATTTTGAACTTTTATTTCGCTGTTGGTTTTCAATCATTTCTTGGTTGTAGTTTAAGGTCGAAACTTCCAGATTGTCAAGGCATCAAACAACATAACTATTTTTTTTTTTTTGATGAATTGAGCTGTTCTGCATCTATCACATTCTAATCACTGCATATCACATTCTGATCTAATTTGTAATGAATCTGAGTTCATATAAAATAATTTGGGTGATAGAAATATATATGCACCAGAAATAAAAACTAACTGCTTGATGCATTTATGATCTATCATTCAACAAGTGTGATCCTTTATATTAATGTCTTGACACGATGAAACCTGCCTGAACTGGAGTCTGGATGTTATCATCAAATTGAAATGCACTTGTCAGGTCTGCACTTAGTTTTGGCGAATCTGTTTGGTGCAGACAGTATGCTCACAACTAACAGATTAGGAAGTGGGGCATCTTTATATATTAGTTGACGACTCTTATGCTTTGATCAGGTTGTGCTTTTATGCTTGACTATATGATAATTGGTATATGATGTCTTCACTACAGATAGGGTTAATCATCATGGGTTGGTTCCACTTGACCAAATTAAGGTAAAAACACTGGATTGGGTTGGGTTGGTTTTAAAATTGGATAAATTGGAAGTAACTGTTTTTGATTTGGAAACTTCACACCTGAGCTGACCTAATCATATTAAAATATAAAATACTTAATATGTAATTATCCTTTTATTCATTTATAATTTTTCTACATTAACTTGGAATAGATATTTATATCCTTTCTATTTTTTATTTTCCCCCTTTTTGTGTTTTTTCCTTCCATTTTCTTTACAACCCAATGACCCAACTGTCACAACCTAGTTGTGGTCGGGTTGGGTTGAACCACTCAACGAAACCATTTTCATTTGGCTTGGCTTCAAGATTCTCCCCCAAACCTAACTCAATCCCACCTATGTTTACCTTTAATTCGTAATTGCCTTTGTCCTTTCCTGGATTGATAAGGTGTGCTTATATATATACTTATTCCCTAACGATCAAATTATGTCTAACAAAGAATAATATTTTTGGTTTGGTGTTTGCTGATGGCACTTTCAGGTGGCTAGATCCTCCGTGCCTGCAAATACAAAGGATTCATTATATCAAAGCTTGCCTCCTAATATAAAATTAGCTCTGCGCTCCAAATTACCTTCCCTTTGTGTTGTAGAAGAGGTATGACTAATTGTTGCTACTTTCTATTTTACCAATTTACTAAGGTGTCGCCAATCCAAATGGTGGCAGCGGCCGAAAAAAAAAAGGGATTTTACCCTAGCACTAGATACAATGTGAAAGTATATGATTAATTCCTTGTGTATAATGAACATATACGGTTATGTATTTATAGATAAGAAACATACAAAACATATGGGCTAAACCTGTTACATCTAACAAAAGTGATTAAATTGTTGAATGTTTGTGAGTCTCCTGTCATATGAAAAGAGGCTCTTGAATCGGGTATCTATTTGGAATTATCATTTTCTTGGGTTGAGAAATTTACTGTCGTTACACTTGGATAATTTGGTTAGAACGATTGAGTAGGCATAGCGGTAGGGTTGACCTAGATGTTGGATTTGGAAGATGGGTTAGACTAACTAGTAGAAATCTGCAATGGCTGATGCGTTGTAGAGTCATATTCATTAGGTTGATAAGATGGATCAGCATGATATAAGCAAATATTAGCGGTGTGCCATATTTACAAATTTGGCACTGGAAGTTGGCAAAATGCCCACCACGACTTAAAGCACCTTGATTAGAAGAAGAGCAACTGAAATTTCTGCAAAAATTGTTGCTGCGAACTTGCAAATGATGTATTTTCATAGGAATGAGAGTAATTTACTGAAGTAGAAATTTCTTCTAAAATCGATTACTGCAGGATTCATGGGTAAAGAAGAAGAGCCTCAACTTTAGAGTATATTCTTGCAGAAGACCATGAAGAATAACATCTATATATTCATCACGCTTGACAAGACATCCGATTCCAGCAAGTTCACCTGCAATGGACTTAACCTGTCTCATGAATTCTTGCGTAGTCTTGTTTTCAAGAGATTGGGCACAGGATCAGTGTGCAGTTGCTTGGCACACACATTGGTTTGGGTAAAGAAGTGATCATGAATTTGTCCCACATTTGATAAGTTAGAACAACTCCAAGAACGTGGGACAAATAGTTTTTGAGAGTGTCAATTGAAGACAAGAAAGCAAGATTTGATCTTGGACCTCCCACTCTTCATATGCTGGATTGATTGTTCTGAAGGCGCAATCATTATCTGAAAGGAAACGTGGAGGAATCACAGTAGTTACAACAAATCTCTGAAGTTTGTGCGACTTTATAATGACTTCAACTTGTTTCCAATGGAGGTAATTGGGATCATGAAGTTTGTCAGCTATCAAATTTTGGAAAAACTTGCAACCGGATGAGAGGGAGCTAGAATTGACCATTTCAAACCAATTATAAGCTCATGATATCATATCAGATTTTGATATGAAGAATTTTATCAAAAGAAAAACTGAATATTATTTCACTCATGTTAAGAGTACATCAGCAGAGTCCATATATAGACTCAAAAAGAGGTTACACAACCATAACAGAAAACAGAAACACTAACACCCAACATCTAGTTGAAAAGCTGTATATTACAATACTAGTAATAACCGTTGATCTTCTTTGTACTAATAGTATGGTTGGAAAAGATAGGAGAATCTGTTATGGATGTGGATTGGGTGTTGGAAGACATTTTTGAAATCTGAAAAAAAAAAAATTGCAAAGGTAGAAACTCAGATTGTGATTGGATGGACAAGGTGAGCATTGCAAAGGGTGGCCGGAAGGCATGCATTAGCGAGGGGGCAAATTTGGAAAGGACGCGCATGAGGTTTTTAACCAGCTTCTGCGTGGGATATATTTATATTGTGAAAACAATATCAATTCAATAAATAAAGTAGATTTGATGTCCTCTAAAAATAAAAATGACACTAGAATAAATAAAAACGTTCCTAATAATACATATATAATTTTGATATTCTTGATTATATAGGATATGTGCATTATTTCTATAATTATAACATTAACTTAAATTCGTTGATGGACCACGCGTATTGGAAAGTTGCCATAGTTGCAATGTTTCAAAAGGGTTGGAGAGCTTACCAAAAAGGACGAGTGAAGTATGGTAGTGTGGAGACATTGAGATGTCAACACTTAGGAAGATGAATCCCACCTCAATAAACATTAGGTTTGAAGAGTACTTATAAAGTTGGGACAATTATCTCATCTTATAAACTGATTTTGTAGAGTTGAATCACAGTTTAAGTCTAAATACTAAGAAATATATACAATGGCAAGGAAAATGGTCAACAACTTTTTTGAATAAATTTTCTTTTGCTTTCAGCTTTCCTCTCTCAACCAAAGATGAAAATCTCCTTATTTTTCCTTTTATTTGCTAGTTCCTCATAATGTCTGAGTCTTGCAGTTAACTGTAGCCGATATCACTGATGAGATGGAGAAAACATTACAATGGTTGGCCCCCATGGCCACTAACACATCCAAGTAAGATATCTGGCATTTTGTCAACTAGCTCCTTATTATCCATGTGTTTTTTATCATCAATTTATTTACCTCATACATAAGCTAACTCTAGTCCTTTTTGGCCTTTTTTGTTGGTTGTTTTAAAATTTATTCAGAGCACATCATGGCTTTGGTTGGGTAGGGGAGTGGGCAAACACAGGGTAAGTTTTTGAATTATAAATTTGTACGATTTTCCTTTTTTGTATTGTCTGTGTTTTTAATCCTTTCGGATTTTAAATACTTGGTTTGTTCTTGAAGCTCTGAGGTAAAGACGAAGTCTGGTGCAATGCTGGTTGAGACATTCCACCATGCAGATAAAGACAAAGTGGAATATTATATTCTTGAACTTCTTATATGGCTTCATCGCTTGGTCATCAGAAGTAAGGCAGGCAGTGATGCTGGCAAAGTAAGGCCTGCCATCAAGTCCCCTGTCGGCGCTGCTTTGCAAAAGACAAATGAACAGTCTACAAATGCAGTATTATCATTGTTGACATTGGACGAGCAAAACATGCTGCAGGATGTAAATACGAAAAAACCTGTTAGACGAATCAGTAAAAGCTTGGATTTTGGCAGTGTGAATATTAGATTCAGGGAGAACTACAGATTGACCAAGAGTAGAAGTCATTCATCAAGTAAAAGCAAGGAGATATGTTTCAATAGGATTTTGTCTAAACTTCCAGTGATTGATTTTGATATTGACAAAGAAAGAGCATTGAACGTGATCGACAGACTGGATGTGATAAGGTAATTTGCAAGCTTTCTTGATTGCCTCTAAAATGAATTGAAAGGAGCAATGGTACGTGTAGACATGGTAGTGGGTTTTCTTTGTATGCACATGCCACATTTTTGCGGAACCTTTGGTGCTTTGGATTCCCATTGGTGAAGTTCCGTGTGATGTAGATATTGTATACGGCACAAGGTAACTGTTGAGACGATAGGCATTCATGCTTGAATGAATGTGACTGCAAAGCCCACTTAGTATAGGAGCGGAGTGGACTGGTTCATTGTTGAGTGTATATATATATATTATTATGTAACGAGGTTACAGTGTCCATCCCTTCTCACATTTGTCCTTTTCTTTTTTTTTCTGGTTTGGCTACCATTAATGTAGAAAATTTTATTAACTGAGTTTTCAGCATCTCAGTTTTTACATTTATTTTATTTCTTAATTAATTGCGATATATATTACATCTATCATTTTTATTGACATTTAATGTATACAATCATTAGGTAGATTGTCAAAGTAAAATTTCAACTCTAATTAGAGAACGCTATAAAAATTTCTTATGAAATTGCATCTAGCTTTAGTACTAATAAGTAGGTTTAGTTAAATTGCATCTCAGTTTAGTTCTAATATCGTGCTTTGTAGATGATTTTTTAACCTTCTAATAGAAAAAGGAAATTTTAAAAATAGCATCCATAAAAACAGAATGATTTTTTGGAAATGAGATAGGACATTTGTTGCCCCTTTTCAGTTGGGAGCATACAGATTGGAGTTCATGGATGGAGCATGACGAGTTCTTCCTGTACCCTAATAAAAAATTTTAATACCACAATTATCCTTATATGAGAACCGGATGACACTCTATTGGGTTGTTAATTTTTTTTTAAATAACAACCGGATGGGGGTGCCATCTAGTTCTCATTTCCAAATCAAAATGATAACCGGATGACACCCCTATCTGGTTGTCATTTGAAAAAAAATTAACAACCGGATGAG
>Ga0123340_1005142_pt1 | contig 12430 bp, 8 predicted proteins | sample SirMexnodulemix_FD_89961 | JGI IMG/M metagenome (GOLD analysis project Ga0123340, IMG submission 89961) | Root nodule microbial communities of legume samples collected from Mexico - Siratro Mexico nodule mix | ecosystem: Host-associated > Plants > Roots > Nodule | place: Mexico: Nepantla... | reverse complement strand
TTTTTTTCAAAATAACTAAATAACATTTTTTAAAATAACTGTTACATAATGTTTTTAATACATTTTTACAAAATTATGTGTATGTATATATATTTTAAATTATATTATTTTTATTTTTTAATTAATTATTCATAAAAATATTAAAAGTGTGAATACAGATTAGCTGAAATTTATATGTTTTATTAACAAAGACATTATCTCATTTTAACTACTTTTTTGTTTACACGAATTTTTACTATTTTACACTTTTAAATTAATTCATTTTTGAGACATTAAAAGTAAACATTACATTGTTTAAATAATAGAGTATATGTTTGATCTTATTTTCCACCATATATTATTACATTCTAAAAAATAATGTTTAAAAATCTTATAATTGAGAATTTTATTTTTAAGTAAGTTATTATGTTAGGTATTATACAAAGTAAATGTTTTTTATGAAATTCAAATTCATAATAAATAGATCTTTTTGAAATAAATTATATTTTAAACTTGCATTAAATAATTTAAATTGTAATGTTTTTCTCCAACAAATATTAAAACTTAATTTAAAAAATTAATTGGTTATTATAGTTCTAAAATATAGTTTATATATTTTGAAATATTTATTTATAGTAAATTTAGAATATTCATTTTCTTTCATTAACAAAATACTAACTATATAAAATTAAGTTTTAGCCTATATAAAATATAAATTAAGATATTCTTTAAAGGTTGCAAAAACATATTAGAAATAATAATAATTCTTGAACGTGTAATAGTATATCCTAAAACAAAGATGTCAACTGTTGGATAAGTGTTTCTTTCTAGGTTTGTCTCCCCATATAAAATACAGGTTAAAATTATTATCTACATCATAAATTAGAATATAAATATGAAAGATAAGAGTCTAATTGAATATTATTAGTTTATTTTGTGCATTCATTTATACTTTTAGTTTTTTTTTTTTCCTAATTAGAGGTTGAAAGGTTGGGTGGGGGCAGACAAAACAGCATTAAGAACTTATAATTAAAAGAGTGACGAAAGTGGGAATATAGGTCTCCAAATTATTTAAATTAAAATTAATAACAAATAAATATTTTTTATATATAAGCCATGTTATAATAAAAAAATCCTAATAAAGTTTCCAACCAATCAGAGTATACAGCAACTAAATGGTAGCAGATATGTGGGAGTGTGAGATAAATGGGGCAGTTGAGGCTAAAAGAAGTAAACTTTGAATTGTATTGAAGGGGGGAAATAAAAAGGATGGGAAAGGTCAATCTGCGATAATCTATTACACAACCAAAGCCTGAGAAACCCCAAAAGATGTATATGCATGGGTTAAAACAAGGTCATAAAATTATATCCCAGAATTAGCAAACTTGGCAAATAACATAGTATATGCCTTCAGAGATTTTCGCATCAGCTGCAGATATCCTCGTTTAAAACTTATCAGGACAACCACTTCGTTTATTCTTTTCAAGCAAGGATTTGACTTGCCAACAAGAATGCGAATAGCCAAGTCGTCAATAGTCCCCCCGTCCCTTGTATGGCATTTCCTGTAAAATATTGATTTGAGAAGATAGAGTTCTCAGAACATTAATAAGCAGATAAAGTTCCTCAAAAGTGTTTATATAGGACGACAGATAAGATTATTCAAATTCAGTTATAGATATGCGTAAGTGAAGACACGTCATGTTCCACCAATGTAGGTGTCAAGGAAGAATATCCAACATGCAAGACACATCAAGGTGGAGCATTAACCATGTATTAAGTTATTGAAATACATGGTTTTATATTTATCTGCCCAGCGTTCAAGACATGAGCAATATCAATTAAATAGCAATTTTAAAAAATTAAGCACGAGAGTTCTTACGGGCAGGTAACTCGGCATGTATAAAGTTTGCCTAGGATGACCAAGGAGCTGTCCATACTGAAATCAGACGATGATAAGCAATTACCCTGAAGCACCAATATTTACGAAACAGTCGAAAAAGATTATACATGTGATCTTATACCTGCGGTGCATTCGGATGAAAATATGCTTGCGACGGCATTGGTGCTACCTGAGGATTATACATCATAGGTTGTGGACCAGCAAAAGTAGGTCCAATCTGCAAGACATGTACAAAACAATCAAGTTTATTAACAGAACCAAGGCTGGGAGAGATTAAGCCAAACCCAACAATTCTGCATGGCTTCTTTTGCAAAACTATTTTCCGCAATCAGCAAAATGAAACCTTCATTCTTATATAAAGTAACTAGCAGAAATTCAAAACACAGTAAGATTGATAACCAAACTGCTAAATATAGCCTGCACCAACGTGCGAAATGGATATGTGGAACAACCAGGTCAATTTGTCATAAAATAATAACGCTTTTACACTGATGATATGCAATAAACTTTACTGAAGTAAATCCACTCCCTAACTATATGCACTTCTATATATTCAATAAATGCACCAAATGACTTACTCCAATACCCATGGGCATGCCCGGCATACTTGGTACAGTAGTTGCATTAGTTGGAAAATAGAAGGAACCATCGGATGCTGGAGTGGGAGGCCGAGCAGGAGATGGAATAAAACTCTTTGCATTAGGGTTAAGCTTGAATTCCTTACAACATGAAAGGGTAAAACTCAGACATATGTCGATAATATAAAAGACTAGAACCAGACAGTGGAAAAAAAAATCCTTTGTCAAAAAGTCAAGCTTGAACTTCCACACCTTTGCATTGGGATTCAGAGTTGATTTTTCAGAAGACAGTGAACCAACTGATGAACTTGGAGATAAGCCAGGACCAGAAGATGCTGCAGTGCCTCCAACGGAATCTGACCCATATGGGGTTCCCCGTGAATTTACAGATTTTGTTTCCCCATTAACCTTGCCAGATGCTGAACCCTCAATTAAATCTCCATGCGATCCCACCTTTTCATGTGCTTTTGACGAAGTATGAATTGAAGGGGCATAGGAGCTAGCATTAGGAGATAATACACCTTTATCAGAGCCATCCTTCTTCAAGTAGAGTGGTCCCTGTGAATCTGCACCAAAATTTGCCAAGATTAGAGGAATACATATATCATGAAAGAAGCAGCCACCAAATTGAAATGTAGGTTATAGCTGCCATTCAAAGAAGCACTTATGAAAAGTGCTAAAAGAAAGCTTCAGCACTTCTTTACAATAAACAGAATAATATAATATGAAAATGGTTAGTTCATTTGCATCATTTCAGGCACAACATTTTAAATCCTCTCAATTTAATAAAGCTAAGATAAAGATTTCACAGACCCTCAGATTTTGACAGTTGAACATCCTCAGCTTGCTGCATCAATTGAAGAAAATAAAAAAGAGATTTGGAGTGTTAGAACTAATATCAGGTCTAATGAGATATTTTCGTGGACACAAGTTTAAGAGACAATGCACAAATTTCAACTCACAATCAGAGTTGCTTCCCTGGTATCATTGTCTCCATGTTGATTACTAATTGAGTTCTCCAGAATCCTGTAGATTTTGCATTTTAAAAATCATGATGAATTTTATGCTTTTCATGTTCAAAAATGATGTATACAAAACAGTACAAAGTGAATAAGTATATACAGAAGACAAAAGGGCAACAAACACCTGCTTTCCCCTTCCACTGATGAATAGCTTACGGCAGGGAGTTCAGATGCCAACTGCTTAGCGTGATCATAAGAACCAGAACGGCTTAAATCCACACTGGTACTTGACTGAGATGATTGTGTGTGATCCTGCACACATAATTAACAAGTACTAAGATAAGTTTAGATAGTAAAATAATTACATCATAAGAGGAAGGAGAGACAAGGACAAAAACTTCAAAAAAGGAATAGTCTCATATCAACAGTTTTCCCCAACAAGACTCAACTGCATCAATTGGAGGTTCATGTTGTACCAATTTCAATAGCATAACAAGACTCGGGATTGTTAGGACATGCTCAAACAGAACTTAGTGACGAATGTGTCATTTAAAATAAGTCAAGTACCAGAATTTTCACTAATATTTTCTAATCAAGTAGGAGACAATAAACCATTGCCTTCATCACATGTTTGGTTCAGCTCATTTTCAAGAAATAATCATTTATTTTTGCAAACATTTTGAGAGAGCTTCTACAAAAATAAGCAATTACTTTGACATAATTGCATAACCAAAGATTTTTGGAATGTAAGAAAATCTAAAAGAAACTATTTACTTTAAATAAGGCACACATAACACAAAATATGGTAGTTTTAACAATTTACACACTTGGCACCTAAGTTAGCCTTACAAAACCGGCTTCCTTGGTGATAACAACCCAAAACTTATAGGGATGACTTTTATCATATCTCTAATCTATATGAAAACTTAACAGCAGTATTTAATCAGAGAAAGAAGGACAAGCCAGTGCCCTCCAAATGTGACATACGATTAAGCATTACTTAACAGTACAGTTTGAATAATTAAACAATAAATTGAGGTGATACCACAGAGGAATTTGCCAATATTCGAGCTCCATCGTTTCCTTTCCCACCACTTATTCCACTAGACCTCTTAACAACCGAACCAAATACACCGCCAAAAGTATCAGAATTGTGGGAATCAAACAGTACATCCTCATCATACCCACTGTCATCAGCACGTTTGCCCCTATAAACTGAAGAGAATCTAGTTTCTTCATCAATGTCAAAGTCTTCATGCAAGTGAAGGCCTCTTTCCTGTTGAGAAAATTTATATAGGTTGCAGAATTCAATTAGTCTATTAAACAAAAAACAGCAGAAATTCACAAGCAGAAATGAAAAACGAGAACAACAAGTATTAAAACCATGCTAACCTCCGCAAGATGAAGATCTTGGGTTTCCTCACCCTCAATTTCTCTTGCTATTCTTAAAGCTTGCTTTTCCAATTCTCTTGTCTGAGGCCCTTTTTCAAGCTTTGTTGTATAGAGTTCCTCATTGAAAGTACTTTTGACACCAAACAATGCCTCATTTGTTTCAAACTGATCCCATCCCCTTAAAAAATACAAAAAAAAAAAAAAATACCAATGTAAAACAAAATATAGGCATTCTGTGAAAATTTTGAAATTAGTAAAATGAAGATGAAAATACATGTGTATAAAATAACCATAGTATTTTAGTTAATTTCATATGCTCACTCCAGCCTCTCTTTAGTCATGAAGGATATACCATAAAAATCCTATTTCCTTTTGCTACATCAAGAGCATAGTCTCAATCAATTGTGTGCCAATGATCTTTTAATAATTCCTTTCGCAATATTTGTTAGCTTCCACAAATGATTATCTGAAAGCTCAGAACTATACTTGAAGCAACAGAAGAAAACAAATAGAATACCTATAAACTCAGACAATCTTTATTAAAATCAGATCCATAACAAAGTTTAGATAATTATAGATAGCGAGGTGAATGAACCCTAACCAGAATTATGGATCCAGAAGTCATCCAGAAATACAGGAAGTACATGTCTATAAAGATGTTTTATTTCTTGATCTCCAGTTTTTATTCAACATACCCAATATGAAGTGTCGATAATGAAAGGAGAAATGTTGTCAATGAAAAATGGAGAAAGATATCATTCTAAAATCTACTACTTACAGCTGGACACTTCTAAAGAAATTTCTTGTTGTATACTAAAAATGTGGGGTACTAATAAAGGCAACTAACAGAGTCCGAATGGGAGTCAAAGTGTTAAGAAAAACTGATATTTATTCCATTCACATATTATTTTACAAAGAGCAAGCAACCTATTCCAATGGCCATCAAATATGTTTTCCAGTTCTGGGCATTGTGGATCATCTTCATCAGGTACCCAGGGTTTCAATTCTCTCCCTAGCTCAACATGACGAGATTGAGATATCAATGAATCAACCATGATTTCCTGATGCATATCATGGTGAGATTCATTAGCTAAAGCATCCCTGCCAATAGCAACATCCTGCCATGATTGAAACACGAATAATATTATCAGCAAAAATGTGAAAAATATGTTAAAAGCTACTTCTCCTAATCTAAGTTCACCAAAATTATTGCTGAGTATACAGCATTCCAACAAAAAACCTTAGCTTAGTAACTACCACATTACAAAAGACATTGCAAATAGTTAAAAAGTAGGAAACCTGTGCTGTAACTTGAACAAGGTCTTTGGCAGGTATAATTAAAATCTTCACAGGGGGCTTGCTGACAAATTCTGCACCAGATTTCTGTCCTCGAGACGAACCATCTTTTGTTAAGCGAGCCATTTTCAAAACGATTCCTATAATATGATGATATCATAAAATTAATCATGAAAAGCAGCAGAAAGTTTATTCAGTTAGTGATCTAGAACAAGCCTAGTAAAATCCCAGTTAAGCAATAACTCCTAAAACAAAGTCTTGTTAAAAAAAGACAAATCCTAACAAAAATACAAAAATATTCCAAAATGGGATAATTTCCTTAAATAGCATGCTGATCGAAATACAAGATAATAGTCTTCCAGATACAACCAAAATCAATAAAAACTGGGAGAAATGTGTTTTTAATCCCTAGTGAGTAAAAATTAGTTTTTGTAGTTATACTTTTAAATCGATGAAAACAATACTCAAACTACTTAAAATATGTGATTTGTGTGCCTCCATATGTGATTTTGTCACCAACAAAATTAGTTCGGAGGGACAAAAATCTATTTTCAAAAGTTTGAGGACAGATTTCATCGATATGAATGTATAAATACTAAAACCAAGTTACAGAGACTAAAACACATTTTTCCAATAAAAAACTAAAACAGAACGTACCAAAATCTTTGTCTGTGTTTGTTGCATGAAAGACTCCAGAGTATGTGGATCCATTTTTCACCTGGACTTCCACCTGGTGCCCAATAAGACATGTTGTTACATATACTAATCGATCATGTGAAGGACTCTCGTAATTGCCACCTTTACTGCCAATCACCGCACCTTTGACAACAACCAAAACATATCAACATTCAGAATGTGGCAACAAATAAACAATAATACATTACACAGCTCCGAATTTTACCTGTATTCGTTAATCTGCTGGCATTTAATTTGCCAGATAAGGTTTTATTCTCAGATTTAATTGCCCCTTCTCTTTCAGCTTTTCGGCGGCCATATCCATTGGAGGATTTGGGCTGCCCAGCTTGTTGCATATTCATCCTCACTTACAGCCCCTGCCCCTCTAATCTGAGAATGATAACAAAAGAAAAAAATATATATATACTCATGAGAAAAAAAAGCCAAAGATTTTACATGAGATTCAAGGCAAAATTTATGAAATCAAGCTGATTTTCTAAAAGAACATTACAGAAGAAGAACTGCCGCTGATGGTAATAGCGTTATAGTTATGCTAAGTTGTCAAAGCTATATGGTGGCCATTGGATACAAGATAAATCACCCTTAGATTTATGGTGGATTTCTATGTTGAAGCAAGTTGCATTTCTAAAATGGAGGTAAAATTCAATAAACACATCAAAGATGCAACTGTGAAAACAGAGAAAGAGAGAAATGAAGAGCCAAAACAGAAAGGTGGGGGAAGGGCTTTCTTTATCTTCAAACTATCAGATAGAGCGGTCTTTCAGATTTTCAAGAGGAGTTGGGAGAAAGAGAGCTGTGAAACAGTGTCAGATAAAACAGATCCAAGTTTGTCTGGTATGGTGCAGAGCACCTTGTGCTTTTTTTTCTTATAAATTCTAGAATTCTCTACCTCGGCAAGCCAAGTGTAGGAATAAATTAAATTCTATGCCATAAGTCACGAAAATGAAATTTTTCAAGTGCTTGAATGAAATGAACAAGTCTATTTCTAAAATATAAGGCAATTAGGACAGCAATTTTTTTGCCTATTAGAGTTGAATTATGCTTCATTCAAATTGAACGCTCTTCAAACAACGCATATGCAAGTTGATAAAATCAAATCAACATTTCAAAAATAATTTTGTAAACAAATTTTTAAAATTAAACCTATTTTTTGCTGAATAATTAAATACTGTTCATATGGTGACAGGAGAATGGTGTAGGTACAGTATAGAAGTTCATGAGTATGTAATTTGTTCCTTCTTACATTATTATCACAAGTCTACTTTTAAAGTGTACATAAGATGGTATACTCAGCATGTCAGATTATGGTTGTTGAGAGAACACAGTAGTCATCTGTGCATTAGTTAATACATATGGGGATTGGACTTCACTTTGCCGATATAATAGCCACTACGTCCTTTGATATTCTATAGTAGATTTAGAAGATATAAATAAGAACTTTCAATTAGAATAAATCCTCAATTTGCTTGATAAGATCCTTCAGAAAATCACATATAAAGCAGTTCATATATGATATCCAATTTGGTGAGCTGGAAAATGCAAAACCACTGAATAATTTCCAATCAATAACTAAACAATTTTAAAAATCACCTGTGACTAAATTGAAATTTCTAAATGGTATTTAGTGAGGCTGACATGACACATGTTAAAAAATAAACCGCAAAACATCTGACTCACTGGAAGAGTAGAGAAACAGGTGGAAAGTATACATTTCGATATACTTTACAGTAATTGTCATCACAAAATAATATTCAAAGGCGCTTAAACTACATTATTAAAAAATAGAAATTACTCGGAACAAATTTGTAGCGTCAAAAAGTTACAAGAAACATCAAAAGTTCAGGCTAGAGATTGACGGGAACAAAATGCCACCCACACAAATGACTGTTACTGCTATTTCCAAGAAGCACATAAAGATCCTTGCATTATACATTATACATATTACAAAATCAAAGAAATTACTCGGATAACAGCAAACAAGCCTGGATCAATGAGAAACTCGTGTTTTGGGGGGGAATTTTTACCCAATTACCTCTTATTCTTCCCCGCCCCCTCTTCCCCGTTCCAATCACAGCCAAAGTACTAATATATGTCTACCCTCGCTCGTTTATATCAAGAACCCTTTATAAATCAGAAACACACATTGGCAAAGATTCTATGAGGACTTGCAGATTGGGAACGTCCCTAACTCCGTTCCGATCCCCCGACGCATACGTGTTATTTGGCATCCGCTCCCTACATTGCAAACTTATTTGAAGCTCTTTTTCTTTCAGAAATACAAGATTTACCGAAATTTCAAGTATTCCAAACCCTAGAAGAAAGAGAAAAATCAGAAACTGAAGTCCCTGGGTTTTATACTAGGCCATATGGAAACCTATCCTAGAGTACAACGATTGGAAGTTGATGTTAGAACTCGAGATTCGTTGGGCGTAAACTATCGCTAGTCCTATTTACAGTTCCCAAGGCGGAAATAAATCTTCCGGTGTGGTCCTTCTCAAGAAACTGCGGCTTCTCCTAAGGTGGAAACCCTAATTTACGAGCTGTTTTTAAGAGGATCAAAGCATGCACAGAAATAAATAGCAAGAAGAGAGGTATTGGAGATAGAAACCGAAGGAGGAAAAACGCAAGAAAGGAATTGAAAACGAAGTAACGCACCTGTAAGAGGTCGATCAGAACCTAACTGACGGATACCGGCAGAGGTTGAAAAGAGGAGCTAAAGAGGGAAGTTGTGTCGGTTAGGGATTGATTGTGACGATTGAGGTGCTGCTCCGGTGGGAGGGCGCCGTGGCCGGACGAGGGGACGGAGAGAGAGAGAGAGAGAGAGAGACGGCGGATGAGTTCCGTTCCGTTAGGTTCTCTCGGTGTGATCGAGAGAGAGAGAGAGAGAGAGAGTGGTTTTTGAGATTTTGAAGAGAGAGCGCAACAAAGGAGAAACACCCAAAAGACAATCAAGAAATGATCTGCTGTGGTTGGAGTATCCTGCGCCTCTTTCTTGTATTATTATTACATGTATTTCTCTGTATAACAGTTTTTATAATTTGCTTTTTGTCCGAATATTAATCTAATTATGGTTTATTTCATAAAGATTCATCTAATCTGTTTAATAGTATTTTTTTCATATATAGGTATTCAATTCATCCAAAGGACAAGTATTTAACTTATGGAAACTAATAAAAGTAATTAAATATTATTAGTTTCTCTTAAAAATTTATTAATTTTAATTATTAATAATGTCATAAATTCAAATATTAAATATTTTAAATTGTAATTATATTCGACAGCCTTTCTTAATTTAATAAATTATTTTTCAAGAGATAATAATGATTTATAATATTAATAGTCTAATAAATACATTCATTCTCACGACAAACGGGTAAGAATCTCGTTTATATTATTCGCGATAAACTAATGTATAAAAATTAACAATTCTGTATTTACAATGATTATATATTCTTTTATTTAGAGAAAAAGTGTTCTAATTTGTTTTTTATATATAAAAGCGCAGTTATGTATTTTGATTACTTATTTTTTTTATTTTCTGAACTGAATTTTAAACATATATTTCTTGAATCAAATTTTGAAAACATAATCTCTAATAAAAATTATTTAGTAACTCTATAAAAAAACTTACTTTGTTTTATAAAAGCATGTGTTATAAAAACGATATTTATTTTTAGGTTTTTTTTAAGAAAACAGTTGTTTTTAAAATAAATGAGATGTTTCATACCTTAATTGAATTTTAATAAAAAATTTAAGAGTAAGTTATTTCATGAATCTGAATTTTCGTTTATGTATGATTATTTAAACAGATTATTTTAGCTTCGACATGTCCTTTCATACAATAACTGATTTTTTTTTTCACTCGAACAGAATTCGTTATCGTTGGGATCATTTTTTTGGCAAACTTTCTCAAACAAAAATTAATTAGATTATAACCAATTATGAAATTAATTAATTACAGTATAATTAATTAGTAAAATAATTTAATATTTGCAGTTTAAATAGTAGATACAATTTGATAGAAAAAATAGAGTACAAGAAAATAAGTTATGAAAATGAAAAATTTCAAGTGCTTGAATGTAATGAACAAGTCTATTTCTAAAATATAATGCAATTAGGAGTGTAATTTTTATGGCTATTATAGTTGAATTATGCTTCATTCAAATTGAACACACTTCAAACAACGCATATGTAAGTTGATAAAATAAAATCAACATTTCAAACAACGCATACATTGCGAACTTATTTGAAGCTCTTTTTCCTTAAGAAACACAAGATTTACCGAAATTCCTAGTATTCCAAACCCTAGAATAAATAGAAAAATCAGAAACTGAACTCCCTGGGTTTTATGCATATCAAATTTATCGTTTTTTAGTACAAATTATATTAACATTTTTTAATGATTAAAGATGTTGGATTATATTGTATTTTATACAATTAAAAAAAATTATTGTAAAAAAAAGGCATAACAAGAATTTGAAAAGATACATATAGATAATACTAAGATTTTAGTGTCATTTTTATGTCTTGGTCGATTACTTTTCGATATCGAAACAGAATTATTTAGATTATAACAGAATCGTAATAAGAAAAAAAATATGCTCTAGAACATAATTTAAGTATGTAAATTAGAAAGTGATTAGTAAGATATGAGATATGAAAATAGAAAAATTTGAACAAAATTTAGCCGTGAAAAAAAGACCAGAATTAGAATTGAGTAAAAAAAAATTGGATAACACAAACAATTTCACTTTTGATAAGTCCTTAAAATTATCACACGAATTTTAATAAATTTATAATAAATAAAATGATTCAAGAAAAAACCTAACAAAAAATATTTCACTTTTAAATAAATTATATAAATTAATTTTAGAATATTAAAAAACATATAAAAGATAAATAAATTATCAATATCGTAAAATAAACTGTTTTTATGATAAAGAAACTTAAGATTTTGATTCGATAAACATTTTATTATATTATGACGACCCTAACATATTCCTTACGGAACCTATTTTAATAATAAGAAAGTGCACTTGCCTTGGCCAAAAGAGCAATCCCAAACTGCTTCAAGCATTTAAAATGGCACTTAAAGTATGATAAATAAATGATTCTTTCACTCAATACAGATAAATATTGTAAACATTTGTTTTTGAATGATTGAATATCTTCATGACTTGTATCACTTTGCTTGCCTTTTCATCTTCTGTATTGGGCTGAATTTTGTAAAGCCCAAATCCAATTTCCCTGTATTTATTTACTATTTCTGCATACAATTCATCTATGAGAATGGGGAATCAGCAGCTACAATTTATCTATTAGTTTTCAGATCCATCATATGATCTCAAAGTTAAAATACCTTATAACCCAAAATTCAGAGCAGTTCTTGAGGTCCTTATTTGATTATTTTTTGGATTGCTTTGAAACGTTCATAATCGACAATAATAAGTTCTCTAAATTTGCCATAATAATCAGTAAAATAATGATGTCAGCAGATTTTATTTTTGGTAATAAATAACTAATATAAGTTGTCAACCCTTGCTAAATTTATCTCCCATTTTCAACATATAATCTAGATGAATCAACTTTAAATCTCAAGTACCCATTTTATATATATATATATATAT
>Ga0123340_1005140_pt1 | contig 12431 bp, 10 predicted proteins | sample SirMexnodulemix_FD_89961 | JGI IMG/M metagenome (GOLD analysis project Ga0123340, IMG submission 89961) | Root nodule microbial communities of legume samples collected from Mexico - Siratro Mexico nodule mix | ecosystem: Host-associated > Plants > Roots > Nodule | place: Mexico: Nepantla... | reverse complement strand
TTTAAATTAAATTGTATATAGAAAAATAAGTATATAATTAAAATTGTAAGAAAAGGAAAAGTATTTTGAAATTTTGATTAAACCTTATAGATATTAAGAGTCAAATTCTTAAGGGAGAGAATGAAGTCTTTTTCAAGATTATTCAAATCAAATGAAAAGATTTAAAGAAAAAATAAAAGATAAATTTGTTATATTATTCATTAAATTAAGGATTTATGTGAATACTTGAAATCGAAACTCAAATACTTTCACATAAAACAAATTCTTTCACATGAAGAAAATAAATAATAAATAAATATATTAAAAAATATAATTAATTAAATGTGTGTTGTATTGACTAAAAATATGTTGAAGTAATATCCAGTCTTTTAAATTGATTATGACGATGAATATATAGATATCTGATTAGTTCTCATCCTCTTTCTTTCCTATACCTATTTCTGTATAGTTCTCGTATTTGTCATTTTTTTAAATTATTAAAATATTCATACTTTATTAAGTAACCTAATTGTTCTTACCAAATATTACACTAGAAAGTACACTAACAAATTTATTTATTTTTCATGTGATTTGGTTCATTTTATTTAAAAAATCCTTTTTTCTTTATCTTAGTGTTCAATTTTTTATTATTTCTTAATGAACTTATTCAATATTTATAAAGTTTACTCAGATATATAAAATGTTTTTCTTCTTATTACAATCTTAATTACATTTTTTTTATATATGTAATTTTGTTTAAATAATATATTATAGTTGAGAAATACAAATTTCAATTTTATTAAATCAAATAATTTTTAAGACATATATTTGATTATTATTATCCTTTTAATGTTTTTATTTATTATTTTTTTTCATGAGAATATATCCATTCCAAGTATTAAATTTTGTAAATCTTTAGAATATATCTTTTAGATATTCAATCATTGAATTTTATAATTTTGTAAGAATTATTTAATTAATATTTAAAATAACAAGGGAATGAATATAAGTGAAGATAAGGATAAAACAAAAATTTTGAATATAAAGATGGAGATAAGAATATAAACTTTTGTGAGTTACCATGCTTAGGTGCAACTTGATAACTAGTTGAAGTGATTTTTAAAACTTTAGAAGTTGAAGTGATTTTTTCATGAAATCATTGAAGCACAGTGAGGCATTTAAATGAGATTATGCTTTTGTCCTATGTAGAGGAAGAGATCTGTAGTAGAAAAAAGAGACTTGTTTTCAAATTTTGAATACTATGGAGATCTTTCTACATAAAAATCCATCTCAAAGAGGGAAATATAGTTTTCAAAATTAAAATAGGAGGAAAGTGTAATTAATAACCTCCTGTATATTTAACCCTAAACCTCTAAAAGATCTCGTAACAGAACAAAAAATGAAGCTTTGACTCAATCCCATGTATGTACAACATTATTATGTTTTGTTGACAGGAGAAAGATGAATTAGCAGGAGAGATTATAATACAGTACAAGACAATTACTGTTTTAAAAAACAAACAGTTTGGGCTGAAATAGGTTAGATTGACCTTTTCCGATTAAAACCAATTTACCTTCCTATTCGCTTTTGGATTCAAATATTTAAAAAAATCACATTTGATGAATTCAAATACAAGTTATCCTCAAATAAATAAACACTATTTAATATCATTGTTTCGAAAATATTATAATGTCAAAACTTAAACATCATCTTCAATAAATCAAGAGAAACTTAAACAATGCACTTATTTTAATGAAAATTAAAAATAAATAATATTCTTAATGAGTAAAATTAGATATCTTGTTTATACTTCAATCAAGAGATAGAGAAGTGTATATTGAAATTTAGGTTACAGATTTACCAGCTTGATATTGGTCACTGGTGACTCTTCACTTTTCTTAGTCACTAGGTTAAGTTCTCTGTGGCCTAAAGGTCAAAAACAATATATTCAATACAACTATAGCCACCGCACAGTCATCGTACAAAATTTTAACTTATTTTTTACAAATACTGTTCTATCACATTTTTTTAAAAATTTTCTTACAACTTTTACACCAAAAGTTTTATAAAATACATATTTTAATATTTTCTCTACTTTTTATTATTCGGAATTTTAAATTTCATATTATATTAATATACTTTAATGAAAAATGGGAATTGTTTTAAAAATATATCTTAAATTTATATCTCACCCTCCGTTAGGGATAATATTCCATTTCACCTTCAATGTGACGTGACACGCAACATTTGAAGCAATATAATACTGGATTTTTGCGTGTTAGACGTGGTAAGTAACATGTACGTCCGTTATCAAAACAATTGCAAACAAACTAAGAAGAATGAAACAACAGATGAATTAACTATGCACACAAATATAGACAAATAATCAATTCAAGTCAGAGAAACAAAGACAAGATTAAAAAGAAAACATTATACAATTATCTGATTTTATCAATGGACAGAACATTTAATCTTCATATCCAAACCCAAAATATATAAAAGAAGAGACATAAAGAACTATATTGATGCAAATTGGTTCTGATATGTTCCATTCAACTGCAGCAGCCTCCAGCCGAAGCAGAAGGGCCGTCCCTACCTCCAGAAGGTCCAGGAATTCCACCATATCCTACTTTAATTCCATAAGACTGAAACCAGACAAAAATTTCTGTGTCGTAAGTATTTGCTCTTCGAATCAAAAGAATGTTTTTCGTTTTAGAATATTTTCCCCTAAATGCATTCGCAGATTGTAGAAACACAAGATAGACGGTGATTAAAATACCCTACTGGCTCTTCGTATTCCATTAATGAGAATTTGATATAAAAGTGATAAACAGACGAGGTAAAGGATGACATAAACCTGGAGAGAGAGAGAAACTAACCTCATTTGATACATCAAACACTCCATCTTGAATCTTTTTGTATATGGTTGCAGCTGTTTTTATGAATGCCTGCAGAAGAATGGGCTATATATTAAAACTTCCATTTAGATGATAATTTTTCAATATATTTTTGATACGTTTGGATACACGTCCCCGTTTCATTTAAAAAATAAAAACACAGAAGCAAACTCTCCGTAGTTTCTTCAGCTGGATGGAAGTGGATCCATTATTAGTGAACGTGTTACCAAACATGCAGTTAACATATGAGCTTGGATATGTCGAAAATCAGACTTTTCTCTTGGGAGTGGGGCTGGGAGGATAGATGAAGAAAATTCAAGATGTTATATGATGTGATTTTTTACCTCTTCAACATTCTGAGCAGTTTTTGCTGAGGCCTCCATGAATATCAACCCATGCTCCTTTGCAAATTGCTCGCCTTCCTCCGTGCTTACTGCCCGTCTATGAGCAAGATCACACTTGTTGCCAATCAGCATAATTGTCATATTTGCATTTGCATGCTGCCTTGCATCTTCCAACCAGCTAGCCAAGTGATTAAATGTCTCCCTCCTATTGGTAAACACATATCAACATCATTTATTTCTTTATTCAAGGTAAAAAAAACTCCTTACATACAACCAGAAAGCATGGATGTACCAAATTGACACGTATATTTTGTTGCCTAATCAAATCGAATAAGCTCAAAACATGTATCTCCTAAGCAAATAACTACACATAAAATACTGTTTTATATCAATATATAGATATTTGTTCATATCTCCATATAACTATGTTTAAAATTCACTAAAATTGTGTTTATTTATACAAATGGAAAGAAATCATTTTGATTAAAATGATTTACAAATCATCTGAGGTGATGGGATACATAATATACAGTTTCTTTTTAAAGACTTTAGATTCCTAAAAGAAAGTAATTTCTTTACAAATGAAACAATTATTTAATTTTAGGATTCCAAACATATATTGAAAAAGTGCAAATTAGAGGATACCTGGTTATATCATAAACAAGCAGTGCACCAGCAGCCCCTCTATAATAAGACCTTGTAATAGATCTGAATGATTCTTGACCAGCCTGCAATGTTACAAGGAAACTCAGTGTCTTAAAGACAAATAATATAACTCAAAAACTAATGCAAAATATTTTCCACCCGCAAAATCTGAATAATGAATCTAAGCTGAAGATATATAAAATGAAATCCAAATTTTAAGCTAGCAAGATGATTATAATGGGCAACCAAGGTTCATGTCCTACCCGCCACTCCCCACTAGCCCCTAAATGTTTTCGTTCCACCCATATCTCATAAGTCATAATTTGTCACCGCTAGATAAAAAACATTAAACCTCCTAAACCAAAAATATTATTATCTCATGCATAAACTAACATGGAAGGCTTCTCACTATGCAAAGATATGAGGGAGGGTCATTGTACACAGCCTTAACCACTTGCATATGCAAAGAGGTTGTTCCAGGATTCGAACCCATGAGCAACCGGTAACCAAAGGCAACTTTCCTGCTAGACCAAGGCTCACCTCATGAATAGGAACTTTTTTCTTAATTGGATAAGTTCATGAATAGAAAAGGCTTTCACTCCAAATTTATTGGGTTTTTCATGTTCAAGAATAGCAAGTACACTCCACACCATGCTCAGCAAAATGTTCTTTGGAACAAACAGGACATGGATTTGTGTGATATTATCATCTTCAAACATGTAAAACTCTTTTGGGTGGACACACAAGCTAAGGGTGAACTGCACCCAAAATTAAGAGGCCGTGGAGTGCGAACAATTAACAACTCCCACAGATGAAACAATATTACTAAGTCAATTTAACTACATGGATCATAAAACAAATTGTTTCACAAATTTCAAAATTTAAACTGATTGGATAAATGGCCAAGCTCTGTGGAAGTGAGGTATAACAAACCGTATCCCATATTTGCAACTTGATTGGCTTGTTATCAATTGTGATCATTCTGGCACCAAATTCAACACCGATGGTCAAGTCATGGACAGGCTGAAAGCGCTTGTCCGTGAATTGAAGTAGAAGACAAGACTTTCCAACTCCTACAGAAACCAAAGTTAAATAATTAAGCCACAGACCCAGTCAGTCCTCTCCACACAAACAACCACTACTAAAACTACTAAAACCACATACATGGTAAACAAAATACACATATAAAAACAAACGGAACAGTCGAACATTTAATATTTCATATTTTCAGTTATAAAAGACGCAAGTAACAGCGAAAAGTAATTAAATCACAACAACCTCTTCCCAAATTAAAATCTCAGCTCCAACACAGAGCCCACTATAGTTAAAGCAGGTGAAGCAGAGGAGTGTTAGAAGCAGGTACAACACGACCACACATAATAAAAAGTATCAACAGTTTCATAATCGTTTCAACAGTTAACTCAATTGAATACAATAATAAAGATATTTTGCGAGAAACATAACTTCGAGCACACGATATAAATATATTAGAATCATAATCCCTTCATCAAATCACTATCATATTAGGCATCAATTCATCCACCAAAACATTCTCACAAAACCCCAAAAAGGTAAATCCGATCGAAAATTAAGCGCAGAAGCGAGATCAGAGAGGGTAATTGAGATTACCAGTGTCGCCGATGATGATGTATTTGAAGAGGTATGCGTAAGACATTACGAGCGGTTAAGGTTGGAATCTGGAAGGAGAATTGTCGTGAAAGGAAACAGAGGAAGGAAAAGGAAGAGAAGAGAAGAAGAAGATTAAGAAGCAATCACAGAGAAAGAGAAAATAAGAGAGAGAAAGAGAGAGAGTCAAATGAAATTTAATAACAGTTCTGTTGTGTTCTGTTCCAGCGATGCGATCCAATGCAATGCAAAAGATAATACGTTTCGTTCTTCTACACTATACCTTCCTTCTCCCTTCTCACTTTCTTTCTTCTCTCTTAAGATTATACCATAACTATACGCTTCCCATACGTATTTAAGGCCCAAGATGTTGGGCCTTCTAGGAGTGCTTCTTCTTGCACCTCCAAGTACTTCTTGAGCAACTCCAAATTTTAGGATCAAAATATCCTTAATATAATACTAAACGGATTAAAATATTCTTAATTAATATAATGATGTGAAGATTATTATACTTTTTACTCTAAAACTTCGTAACATCTTTTTTCCATTTTGTATTTCTTTTTGTCGGTTTCATTCGTTATCTTTTAATAACACCACATTAGACAAACATTTGAGGTACACATAATATATTAAAGGATTTATAGGGTATTTGAAGGGATTTTGTTGGGTTTGCGATCTGAAGATGAGTTTCTTTTCGAACGAATTCCGTAACTCATTTGGAAGTGACGAAATGAATTGTGGAACAACATATTCTGTAACTGTTCTCCAGATCCAGAAGACAGTTGCGGAACACGTCGTTTTACAACTCATCTCAAAATGCATAAATGAGTTTTTAATATTTTATTTTTTATTTAAATTTTCTATTTTAGAAGTTTTTATAAAGAAATTTTTCTAAACATGCTAGATGCTAGAAGTTAAGGACTTCGTAAGAACATTTTTAATGAAAAATATTTACAAAAACTACTTACCAATAGAGATATTATTTTAATGGAAGTGTCAAATATATGCTTAAACATAATATTTAGAAACTAAAATATTGTTTTAGATTTTTACTTTCCATAAATACCTATAAAAGAAAAAACAAGAACAAAAGAAAACTAAATGTTCTTCAAAATCTAAAATCATTTTATACACTTAACTTTAAAGAAACTTTTCTATTTATCTTTTAAAAAAATCAAGTGCATTAATTTATATTAACTTGAGAGAAACTCAAATTATTTACTATCTTATTTATTTCGTTTACGGAAAAAAAAGTGTTTTTTACAAGAATAATACCATAACTGTAGCAATTTTGATTTTGTATCCCTCTGAAAGATTCTTCTCCCTAATGTTTTGATCTATGTATTACTATTTCTTTAAGAATATCCTATAATTTTCTGCTCATGTAAATATATCATCAAAATGAAAAATTTTACTTTGACAACACTAAGATGGAAAGGACTTTTTCTAAAAGAAAAAAGAAGTTGCAATTCAAAAGAAAATTTACCCTTTTTGCAAGCATCATTTTTAATGTCAGAAAAGGGATTGTGCCTTGTCATGAAAAACAAGGCCTCAGTAGCAGATGGTGATGTCCCATGAAGTGGTTTTAGCTGGAATTGTAACTACAAAAAGTTTATCTTGCTCTCTAAATTTGAACTCCAAATCTTCAGAATTTACACAGCAAGACTTTGGTCTTAAGTTGGAGTAAGCTCCAAAGTCACCTTCTCCTCTACCCCTTATGTGTATTTTAGATTCAGAAGAATCACTGGATTCAACTGCTTCAACAGCTCCACCAGAGTTATACATATTTGTTAGTCCTATTGGTGCAAACTGGATTGCTTCATTGTAAACCTGTGCATGTCACATAAAAATATCAAGTTCAGTTTTGGTAGATTTTAAACAGAATGAATGATGTGTACGTCCTACCTTTATAGGAGATACTGTGAATACTTCACACTGCAATACTTTTAATGTGACATCAAATGATTCTTCCTTTGATAGTCGTGTCAGAGATCCTGAAATTGCAAACCGAAACATTCCTAAGTGGTTAACATGAAACATAGTTGTTGGTGAACTCTACAAAATTGCAAAAGGAAAACCATATCATGCTTGCATCTGAAACAGTGAAAACTATATGATCCAAACCTGTATTGAAGCGAAAAACTGCACAATCTTGAGTCCATGGCCCTCCTGAAACCTCTTCAAAATACTCAATATCTGAGGGAGATACCTTGCCAGATAGCTCAAAAATAATGTTTTCCTCAGCCTTAGTTTCAAGACCAGGCCAGGAACCTGCTCCTTGGCAATTAAAGATGCCTATGACTCCCCCACATTTGTTCAAGTTCCAAATCTTGAGATGGCTGTGATTGGAAATCATAAAATGTGAAAGAAGAACTTAAATGTTTGAAACTCTATTGCAGCATAAATTTAGTGCATACCTCTTCTTATCCATAACTGGATCAATAAATAAGCAATCACGCGATGGTCTCCCAGGATATCTGGCTCTGAGAACTGATCCATCAGGAAGTACAAGCTTTTTCAATATATTGAAATCATGTTGGCCAGGTCTGTCACTGTTTGTCATAGTGCCATGTTGTGGTTAGTTGCTGCTAAAACACTACTGCAAATGGATAATAGAGATAACAAGTATACTTCTGCAGTGAACTAGACCAAAATGAGTGATGATTCAACTGCTGCATGCTCATTTTTTTAACATATTATCCAAGCCCTTTGATCAGGAGTCAGTACTATAAGCCATGAATATAGCAAGATGAGAAAATATGTAATCTTCACATTCTATATTTCTTGCTCTTGACTACTATATGTCATTTGAGAGATTCTATACTTCCATGTTACATTTTTTTTTTTTTACCTTACATATACTCCACATCCTCCAACCGCTCTAGCAGCTGCATGGAACTCAGCTGCATCGTGGAGACTCTAGACAATGAAGTCAAAGAATTTAATCAGATTCTCTGGATACAAGTTTATGAACTGGGTAAAATAATTGAGGATGTCATAGCATACATAGAACATGTCCCAGTCCGGTACAACAATTTCACCAAGGAATATGCTGTTGAAAGCTACAGCAGCTATATGTAGAGACTGAGTTGTGGGGTTTTTTGGATAATAGTCATCAGATGCTCGCGTAATTGCACTTTGTTTTGAGCTGTCAAACACAAGATTGGGCAAAATTATTATCTAGGGGAATAATGCATTAATGTATAAGAAGTTGAGATAATACTGAAAAAGTATGCCAGAGGATTCCCACCCAAAGTACTAAAGGCCAAATTTCTTGAACTTGTGCTACCTTTTTCTCTTTCTTTACCCCATTTCAATGATCAATATTTAAGCAATTACTCGAAGAACACTTAACATGAAAAAATGCATGCTCACAAGAAGTGATCCTTACAAGTGCTATAGTTCCAGATAAAATTACAACAGAAGTAGTATGGAGATGCAACTTTTAAGAATAATAGATTGTGCAAATTCAAATACTGCCAGCAAGAAAATATGCATAATTCATTTCTTAGTATGCATAAAAGATTCTGAATTCCTAATTATTGATATGATTTGGTAGAAGACAGCAGTGTTTAATGTATGTACTGGTAAATGGAGTCTGTGTTATGACCCATGCAGCAGATTATGCTATTGTCCTGAAAATTGGTTGATATGGACTTTTCAAGCTCCTGTTGAAAGTGTCTAGTGAGCAAAACACGTCCTCCTAGATCACTTGAAATTGTTTCCAGTATGTTCTGAACATCAACCTTAACTCCATCAATGTTTTGAGAGACAAGATAACTGTGTAGATCATCATAAAACTCTGAAATTTTAGCTGGATCAATGACACCAATACCGTACTTCTCCATGGCATCAATAGATAAATCCATTTTATTTGCTAAATTCCCTGGTGACTGTACTGGGTATCTAAGTTTTGGATCATACTTCTTAGTTCCAGATGCATTTGGATCTAACCCTCCCCAGTAACCCAGTAGGGCATGCCATACGTAGACATATCTGAAATTTAACAAAAGGAAAAGGAAGGTCAATTTTACTAATCGGAAGGATAAAATTGATTAAGTTTGATGTGGAATAATAATCTTTCTTAGGTCCACAGTTTGCAAGTACTTGGAAGTATAAAGTTTTGTAATATAGATAGGGTTAGTTTGGATAGAAGTATTTAGAGTTTTTCGACTGGAAAACTCTCAAAAACACTTCAGCTTTATATACAAACAACTCATGTATGTCAAAAAAAAAAAAAATCTAAAAGTAAAGGAACCTGACTTGAGACCAAAAGTGCTCTTGATTTCTGAAACAAAATCCTTTAGACTAGTTGGTACCCCATTTTCAGTTACATTTCCTACTGCTCGGAATTTATTATTTTCTTTGATGCTGATTAATCTGCCACCAAATCTACAGTTTCAAAGAAATCAGTAAGTAAGTGCTCGATTTCCTCCAGGAAAAAAAGATAATGAACAGAAACTCACTGTGATCCTTCAATAAATGGCTCCCCATCTTTTTGAAACTCATTCACAGTGTCTTGCCATCCATCATCTATTATCAAGAATTTTGCTGGTGTGCTTCCTTCAGATAAACTGTGATACAGATTTAGTTTAGAAGGTTTTTCCACAAACAAAAAGAACTCAAAGAAGTAATAAAACAAGATGAGGGGTAGAATAGGAGTGAAATGCGGAAAGGAATTAAGCTATATGATGAACAAAAATTTAATGGACAATAACTCTCTTGTTACTCAAATATCATTTCTTCCCATAGAGTTATATTTAAGATACTTCGTCGTGTGAGCCTGTAAGAGAAATTTAACTATCTTAAATTTCATTTACAACGACCAGATGAAAAGTAGCTGAAGTAACCTCTTGAGTCCATCCCTGATTCCCTGAGGATTAACACTCTGATAAAAAGCATCCCAAGTGCACCAACCAAAGCAATCTAGCATGCCTGGCATCTGCACCCAAAAAGTGGTTTGAAATAAGACTGTGAAAGAGTTCCAGGTTTTTACTTTACTGTCTTTATTGCTTTACAAGATTAAAGTCGCAACAGACTAATAACCTGTTTGGTTTCCCTCAGTGAAAAGGTACCACTGTGTTCTGATAAGAACCTGCATATTGTTTGAAACACGTAGATGAAGTATAAATTCACAGGTAGAAAAGGTATTTGTAAGTGTATGTTATTTCAATTGCTGACCTACTTGATAGATTCCTTCACTAGATCAAATGGATGCTCTCCGTAATTTATGAAAACAGCATTTCGGGATTGGGATGTTACTACTGCAGGGTCTCCTACAAAATTCAAAGATCACTCTATTTGATAGACAAAGAATATGAAAAACCAAAGAAGAAAAAGATAACTAATTTTATCAGGAACAATTGGTTCATGTTTTCTTTTTATTTCATTCCTATTTCTTGGCTGAGTTCGTTCATATTTGACACTTAACCTCACTTATATCAGTAATTAGGATCTCATATTGCAAGTAAAGGACTCTCAATAAAAAAGAAAAAACACTTCATTGCTTCCATTAATGAGTTTCTAAAGGAAAAAATGGATGATATTTAAATATACTGAAATCTTTACCACTTTCAACACAAAGCTCAAGTTCATTGAATGAATTTCCTTGCAAACTGCTTCTAAATTGACCATCTAGAACTGGCAGGAAAATGATGTATGAATTCTGTTCCTTGGATGATTGTGAATCCATTCCTCCTCCTGCTTCCAAGAGCAACATCTGAGTTTCAATAGGAATGTCCCTCCCGGAGTTCCCCACACGTGGTATCATCCACCAAATTTTAAATCTGTACAGGCACAATAATCTGACATCCCTGCATAACTCAAAACAAATTCTGATTACTTTTTTCTTCGCATTATAGGCATTTTCATAGACAGACTTAGCAGAATAATTCATCAAGAATTCTGACTGACGTACAAATTGCCAGAGATTATAGTGATTATTGGATTCATCACATAATGTAGCTAAACAGTTTTTAAGATAAACATTGATCTCAAATGGTTGTATTTTACTGTATCAGCACCCCATTTGGAAAATTATACTTTTCACAGAAACAACAGAAGAGAAAAATGAATACTGGATAACTCCAAGCTTGAACACAAGGCGTGAACTGGCATCAGCAGAAGAGGCCCCTATGAAAGCAGACGAAGCAGTGAATGGCGTGAGCACCACATTTTCAGGCACATTCCTTAATGCATCCTTGCCATCAACGCTGAGAGTGCCATCTTTGAGAAGGGGTTTTGCATTCACAAACATGGAATGCCTCCATTGTCTGCACCCTTTTGAGAGGAGCCTCTGGGGTGGCGCAAGGAACGTGGGAAACGGTGGAAAAGTGAGTTGTGGAGTTTTCGGAGGTGAAAAGAACATTCTGGTTTGGAGCAAAGTGAAGTAGTTGACAGTTAAAGAAACGTTATAACTGTTTACCTTCCTCCACGATAGGAGAGACAGAGACACTTTGAGATCAGGCTACTGTTCCTGTTCACCACATGTTGATATATATATATCATTAGTTTTTATTTAAAAATTTTCCATTTAATATAAACCATATCCGCTAGAAGGAGGGCTTGAACCTCCGACCTTGTGGTTAACAGCCACACGCTCTAACCAACTGAGCTATTCCAGCTTGATGCTAGTTATTTCTAGCATATCTTTAATTAATATTATTCGTAAGTTAACGGTTTCAAGATTTAAATCTGACCCTTAACTAAATTATGTAAAAGTTAGTTCGATAACAGAACCCTTTTTATGATCACAACACATTTATCTTCTATTTTGACGAGAAATTTCATAAGATATTTAAATATTTGAATTAATTTCATTTTAAATTTTTTATTTAAATAAAATAATTTGAATTTAATAATTTTTAATTTTTACCTAAATAGAGAATTTTAATCACTATCAAATTTTAAAAAATTATTAAAATCTTAAATAATATTAATA
>Ga0123340_1005139_pt1 | contig 12431 bp, 9 predicted proteins | sample SirMexnodulemix_FD_89961 | JGI IMG/M metagenome (GOLD analysis project Ga0123340, IMG submission 89961) | Root nodule microbial communities of legume samples collected from Mexico - Siratro Mexico nodule mix | ecosystem: Host-associated > Plants > Roots > Nodule | place: Mexico: Nepantla... | reverse complement strand
GTTCATATCAGAGTCTATATTAGGCTTTTATACATATAATTAAGCTGCTGCTTAACTAAGAAAGAAGAGACTATATTAATTAATGCAAAGTTACAATATTCGGAGAGCAATGGGGAAAATATTGTGACAATTACTATAACTATTTTTTAAAATAATTACAAGAACCTCAAAAGAAGCTAAATAATGGACAACATTAACATGTTAGGGTTTCGAGAGTATTTTAAATAGTATGACGAATTTATTAGTAATATTTTGTTCTGATTTGAATTAGTAGTTTAAATTACAATCTCTGTAATAACACAACATTAAAAATATACTGTTTTTCAGTCTCTTGTATACCTTATTTACTATTGTAGTCCCATTACAGGACAAAACAAATCTAAGCCAAAGCAAAAATTGACATTGACTTCAACCTTATGAAGTCAGGTTTTTGGTCTCTTTCTTTGAGCATGAATGAACATGAGAGCGGGGCAAATGTCTGTACGAGTTTTAAGACATTTGTTGCTACGTCTATATATAGGTTGTGTCCCAATTGAATGCTTACCTGCAATTGTCCCAACATTTTGAGTAACGTTTGACAGATGCAATCCAAATCTTTTACTGAGGTTACAGAAGATGTTAAAGTTCCAACGGTTAAAAACACTCTTTCAAATCTATTTTATAATAGCTGAAATTTATTGAAATTATGAAATAAAAAAATTATAAACCAAGATAAGCAGTAAGTTTTTATAGTTTTTTTGTTCAATAAATTTTAATTAGTATAAAAATTTATCTAATAGAAAATATTAAAGAATATGTTTCACGCATTTACTTATAAACATGCATAATTCAGAAAATATGTACTAGTTTATTTCGGTTTAATATATGGCCAGTACTTTTTTCTTTCCCTTCCGTAAGTGGAATTAGAAAACCGACGTCCGAAACTTGCAATAAAGAAACACTATTTACAGAGTTGATTGAACAAAATTTGCTTTGAAACCATTAAATTACCTAGTGTCATACATTGATCTTTTGATCAACTAAAATAAGTGGTTCAAATATATATTATATATAAAAAAACGGCTCACTCAAAACATATGTATATATATTTACATGTTCCCATTTTCATCTACTGATGAATCAGATGCAGAGTCATCCACTGTTGAATTTGATGTGGTCTCCAATTGACTCCCACTCTCATTATCTGAAGTTCCCACAGTTCTTTCCTCATGAGGATGCTTTAGGCACCAAGACATTATACTAGCTGTTAGTGTCAGGATCATTTTTTGATTCACCTGAAAATTATATACCACCATTGTCATAAAGAAAGCAATACTAATATTTAATTAGAATATATTGATGATGTAAAGGTTTTTCTCATACTATCACTTAAAAAAAATTACTAAAAAATCTAAGTGACTTCTATAGTAATTATTATAAAAGTCAACAGTATTATCATAAGTGAGAACTGTGATCGGATTACAAAGCAAAAGAGCTTTACATACATACATTCAAATAAATTCTTGTACAATGTAAAAGGAATTAGATTCTCTTCAGAAATCATCATTGGTATGAATTTTGAGATAGTTATTCTGAATGTCAACAAATTTATCTTACATAGTTGTGTTGGATGATATTATGCGTAAAATTCGATTATATTATTTACTTTCATACATTAAAACTCATCTAAGATTATTTCTGATCTGTTGTTGACAGTGTAAGAAATTCTTTACACATAAACTGCATTAAAATTAGACTAAATAAAACAGTCAAAACTAGTTAAAAATGTTATTTACTATTTTTAAAGAAATTCCCTGAAAGTGCACTGATAATAATAATAATAATAAATAATAATAATTTTGCTGAATGTAAGAAAAGCACAACATTAGGATTGATCTAAACTACCTCGGTTATGTCTTCAGGAAGCAGGAATATGGAACATCCAAGCTTTCTTGCAATACTGATAATGTACGTTGCATTCATCTTTTTCTCTTGATCTGCATGAACCATGTAATATAAAAGTTATAGGAATGGAAACCAAGATAAAAGAAAGACAAGGATTTCCAAATGGCCCAAACAACAATATTGTTATTGAAAGTGAAGACACTTTAAGTTCATTCCTCGTGGCAGACATGAGATAACTTCAGCTTAAGGCAATTCCATGTTTAACATACATCAAGTCAAGAACATAAGATATCTTGCACATTACCAAAGGATATTATTCTATCTTCCTATCAAAATTTTCAAAAGTGGATGCATGATACTCAATCACAATAAATGATTCAAGCTTGTATGGATACCCTTTTTTAATTGAACCACATAGTCTGAAATTTGATTTCAGGAACTTTGGCTCTAATCTGAAATTTGATTTCAGGAACTTTGGCTCTAACTTGTGAAACCACATTTTCAATCAAAGGAAAGGAATGATAAAAAATGCGGTAAAAGCTTACGTATGTTTTAATTTCATATAGATATATGACTATGTTTAATTGTAACTCTTCTAAAAGTTTGTTATATGTGTAAGGAACGTGGAGTTTTGATTGAACGTGACATCGAATCTCTTATACAGGTTGCCTTTTAACTCATCAAATCCAAATCACTAGTTAAATACCGACTCTCCCCAATATTACTTTTATAAATGAACTTAGCAAATGATAGTTTGCAAGAATGATCGAAGTAAACTTGAGCCAAATGATAATTTGCAAGAAAAGGTGAATAATGGAAGTTTTTTCTTTCATATTTCAAACGCATCCAATGCCTCTCATAAAAACTTATACCACCAATTTCACATGATATGAAGCCAACAATAATATTGCTTTAAGAATGTCAATAGAAAAACATCCAAAGCAAGCAAAAGGGGTTATTATTGTGCCAATAAATGAAGCATAAGCATAATATTGAAAAAGTAAAGAGAAAACATAACATACCGGTTACTCCTTTTGTTACAAGACCCCAATTTACTGCTCTGTGCTGCACTGAACTTAGAAGCTCAAGGAAAAATATCCCATCTGATAAACTTTTATCCTGAAATTTGAAATTTTAATAATTAGTTAATGATCTTATTCTGTAATCATTTAAACACATGCCACAAGAAAAAAATGAAAAATGCAATATAGCTGCTAGAATATTTACCACAAAGGAAATATAATAGTTAAACAAAATTATTTTGAACACTTGGCAAGGCTATCATGTGATTTCAAAATTATGCAAGTTACATTAATCTGAGAGATTAGGTCACAGTATTGTGAAGGTTAAAAAACTGTTCGTGGAAAGTTCAGATTCTTTACAAGAAATAACAATATCTAAAGCAGTATTTCAATGTTCGCCACAAAACACAGATAAAATCACAAGCTTAAGCAATTTTTGTTTTATTGCAATTTGCTAAACAAATCTGTTTTTGGCAATTTACCAATCCCAGTATTCTCAAGGTCTTTTTTGGTACCAAAAGCTTCTTCACAAAGCCAGCATCAAATTCAAAACTTCACATTCAACATTAACAAAATGTCTTGATAGTATATTCTGGCTACATATTGATCATTGTGCAGCCCCAGTTAAAGTTCCCAAAATTTCCATGTTTATTTATACATAAGCTAAACTAGCTTATGGAGAAACCTATTTCATTATTTTCTTTTTATTTGCATCTCATAGAAGTACTTATAGAGAAGTTTATCCAAACAGATCCTACCATTATGTTGTTTGATCAATGTAGCAGAATGAGAAAAGGGTAGGTAGTTATTGCATGGATCAGTAAATACATTTTTCAACCTTTCCACATGAAAATCAAAATTAACATTATCAACAGATAAAATGTGGCCATAAAATGCTTAAGTGAAAGCACTTCAATACCTTAAAACTGTCCATGCGGCTTTGACTTCCGGAGCTGCTAACCTTGCTGTTGGCCCATTCCAAAATATCAGCATCAGTTATCTCCTTCCCACGTGAGTGAAATCTCAAGTTCTTGAGAAGTTGTAGGATGTTGTATCGCATCAATTGCCACAAATAAGCTTAAAATAACACCAAGTAGAGTTTGATTTAGATTCTATGTGTGATTCTATGTGTGATCATTGAATTGAATAGAGTAATGCTCAATTGATTAATTGCTTTACTACAAGGTATGCATGTAGGTAAGAACTCATAACTTGGAAATGAACCTACCTAGTATTAACTTTTTATTTCCCTGCACAATGTCGTTTCCAGCAACATTTACCAGTGAAAATTTGATCTGTTTCCCTATTTTCACAACTTGGTTGCAGTTCTCTACTTTTCTAAATGGCATCTTAATTGGAGGCTTGTTGGCAATCTTCCAATTAACAATCCCTGGTGACACCTTGTCAAGAGTCTCAAGAAGAACCCACCTGCAAGGAAATAACATTATTCCAACTCAATGGAGATAGTTAAAGTTCAAAAGAAAAATTGCAAATGAATTCTTGGCTAATTGTACCAATACAAGATCAAAACAAGTATTGACTTTTTATAATAGCCAATAAGTGCAACCGTTATAGTAGCCAATAGCCAATAATTTCATTAATGTTCCACTACCTTGTCTCTTCTTTTATTCTGTTATTTATACCTTTCATCTTTTTTAGACAAAAGTTGAAGATTGGAATGCACACAAACCCAACATTCATCACCTTTTTTTGTATCCATTTTGTTTCTCTTCAAAGAATGAACAGAGTATGTAATTCAATTCTTCTCACATCATGAGAAAGAACAATTAAAAATGAAAAATGAAAAAAATTGGATACTTTTCCTATACCTATCCAGAAGTATTCAAGAAGTATGAGAAATATCTCGGAAAAAGTTAAAAAATTGAATGACAAGGATTGAATACTTTTTGGAGACATGCTGAAGGAAATATATGAGTATCCATATACTTTTTCCTTTTTGGAATATCTTTTGTAGATTGAAAACAAGAAGCATGACACTGTTTTCTGCATGCCGGAATAATTTCAACAAAAAAGAAATTACACTGATTAACTAATATGTGAACTGTTTAGTGAATGAAAATTTTAATGAAGTAAAAAATATTCCATGGATTGTATTTTACTAGTAGTTTCAAATCTATACAAGAGATTTTAACAAAACCAGTTCAAGCATATAATATAACATAAACAAGAGAACATGTAAAAATGCAAAAGGTATTTCACCCGTTTCGAAGATCCTCAAAGACATTGTTGATATATGTTGAATTTCCAAGGCTATTCATCCAAAGGCGAAATGCTCTTTCTTCTCTAGAGTCTTGAGTATCATCTGGAAATGTTTCAAGGAGAGACATCTGCTGTTTTGTCTGAGCTGAAAGTCCATTTCTACAAGAGAGAAATTGAGTTAAGCTAACACACATTTCTCAAAAACTAAAAAGAAAATTTGTGTATACTATTGAACCTTGTAAGGTGTAGAAAGTGGATATGAAAATAAGAGAAACAGATGAATAAGGATTACCACAATGACAAACAGTTACTACACTATGGACAAGAATATGAGCTGTGGAATCTTTAGTAAGTGATCTTTTGAGAAAAATAAACAAGCAATCATTATCTACATTCTAAAAGTTTACAACTTATTTGGACTTATCTTATGCCAGACACTTGTGTAAGTGTTAGGGAGAAAATATGATATATGCATGCATTTGTTGTTTTTAGCTTATTTCAATAAGATCTCAAGTATAGTTACTTATTGCACATGTTTGGCTTATTTCAATAAGTGCTTATTTTTTAAGAGCTTATTCAATACGACCTTAATTAATTTCTTTAACCAAGTTTCCATCAAAGCAAGACAAAGGTTCCTTTCTGCAAACTCAATTAGCAAAATGGAAACTAATCCGAAACTAAGTTTGCTAACTTTAATCCAAACATACACATAATTCTATTCAGTATACAGTGATAGAATAATAGACATCAGTCAATAACAAAAAACCACTTTTAAAAGCAAATAGTCAATGAAAGCCAGGAATTAAGTTCCATTTCTTTTAGCCTTATCCACCAACAACCCAAAAATGAAATGCTTAAAATGTATAACAATATATGGTTTTTGAAGAGGATGGTTATTGTCACTCACCTGTGCTGGAAAATATGTGCAACAAAGGCAAGATTAAGATTTGGAGATCCTTCCACAATGTCTCTTGCAGTTAAGTATCTCTTGCAACCCATCTTATCAGCATGTTCTAGAACTAACTTTGCTCTCTCAAAGGGATTTTTAACTGCCAATGTGGAGGGATTGGTGTATTCAGGTGCAAGAACATTTAGAAGGTGTGCATAAGCCTCAGCATCCTACAAGGTCAGAACCATAGAAGTTCAATAAGCAGATATTTACACAACTTTTGCATTGAGATAGTACTGAATGAACAGTTCTGCTAATTTTCGAAAGTAAAAGATAGAGTACAAGAACAAGTATTTTTCAACAAAATAAGAAAAACTCAGATACCTTCACATCAGAGGAGAAGTTAGTGACAATCTTCTTGTACCCTGCTTTCTTCAAATGGAAATTCATCCACCTTAACAAGATCTTTTCTGGTGGTAGATTCATCAACTCTTCCATATCCTGTTGATTTGAAAAATATGAAGGCAACATATACAATAAATAATGAAAATATGAGAAGATAATGAAAGAAAGTAGTTACCTTACTATCATCAAGCAACTCAAGAAGCTGAGGAGTTTTCTTCAGATCAAGGTCCGCCAATAATTGAATCTAATTTATCACCACCATTAGGAATGTCAAAAGCAGGCACCACAAAATGTAACATGCATTATGCAGTCACCAATATTTCACTAATAAAAAATTAGAATGCATAACTAAATAACAAAATTCCTGAATGCTTTCTTAATTAGAATGCAAATGTTTTACATACACAAACCAAATGAGATCATAAAATTATGTACAATCAACGATTGTTCACCTTAATAATCTGAGAAATCACCCCAAGCACCAGATGACGCTGAAATGTGAACAGAAAGATAATTAGACACCACTTCACTGTGAAACTCACTACTATGATCAAATACTAATCCAAAAATATGGCAAAAAGTTAAAAAAATCTTGATAAACTCACTTATCAAACAGATAAATCTTGACCCTATTCTTTTCACATGCATCATGTTTTTCAATTGGCAAAAATCTCACACAATTGATCATTATTATCTACCAGTTCAACATAGGTTGTTAGGTTCCTAACTTTCCTATGGGTCTAGGTTAGACACATGAGTCTCCTAAAAGAAATTTTAAGCTCTTTGATTCAAGAAAACTTCATTTCATATAGACCAGCAGAACATGAATCTACAGCTGGTGTGAATCTAAGGCAAACATAGATTATGCTAGCTAGTAAAGAAGGTGTATGTCAAATGAGATTAAATCTAATAATGCAGAAACTTTCTGAGTCCAATATAACAAAATAGTTTTAGTATTAATCATCATGATGTCCTTTTTTGTGTGTAACACTAAAAAAAATAGACTTTGACTGTAAAAAAGTGTAGTATATCATAAAGAAACATTGCCTGTGTTTGGAATCATCAAAATAAGTGAAAACTTGTTTTGATAATTACTTTTTTCTAGAAAATATTTGTTAGAAAATCTAATAAATCTGTTCAGATTTCGTCAAATTTCAATATGAACACAAATAAACTTTAGAAAGAAAAATATTTTTTATAACTTTCTGAATAAAGAAATTGGTTCCAAAATATAAAAAGAAAACCTATTTCAAATTTCCAACCAAAGGCTTTCATTTGTTAATGAAATCTAAACTTAAATTTTGTGGTTCTGCATTGTACACAGCCACAATAACGCTCCTTTGAAGGGTGAAAAACTAAAAGGCACACAAACATACCCTTCCTTCAATGAAGTCCTGAGTGCCAATGTTGACAACTGTACATCCAATTGCTTTAGCAGAGTTGAGACAAAGTGTGTGATTTTCATTCCTTTCCCATGGATTGAGTATTCTTTTTGTGTTGATCGCCCGTTCATCAATGGTCCCTGGAACTGCCACATTGATAAGCTTGCTGCAACAACATGTAACTCTTTAAAAACAAAATTTCCATGAACATTTAAACTAGTAAAGTAAGTGAGAGAATCTGTAAAGTACCAAAGAAGAACACCATCTTTTGCAATTTCAAAGAGCTCATTGGTTGAAGGGTCAATAGGAAGATATTTCTTAAGGAACTCATCCTTTGCAAGATAGTGATTTATATGTGCTACATATGATGCTTTCTCAGATTCACTAATGGTGTGAAGCAATGTTGTTGTAGCTGCCTTGAGAAACGCTGAGGAGTTCTTTGGACTGCTTCCAGTTCTAGAATTTGCAAAAGTTTGGAGTTTCAAGTAGACCTGTCATCATCACATCATTATTCCAGGGAATCTCTTGGATCAAAATTTGAATTCACCACATTAACTGAAATTGTTCCAGTGGTAGTCTTTTAATGTTTTTCTACTCTATATGAGATGAACCAGTTCTAAACTCAATCAATTTAAGTACTCCACAATATAGCTAGGCTACACATTTGCATAAAATGCAGCCAGTAAAATTGGAAACTGTAATGCAAATTATCTCTGAAAAAGGAAGGAAGAAAAAACGAAAATTGGTGAAAAATATTAATAGAAATGAAAGTGCCTTTGGATTAGATTTATATCAATACCAAAGTGTGTTGAGGAAGATTTTCCTTTTTATTCTTGCAATTGGTGTTTGGATTGTCAAACAAACATGCTAGAAATGAAGGATTCAAACAAGGAAAATCGAAACCATACATACTTTTATATGTAATCTTCATTTTATTATTTTACTTCATTATTTTTTATTGTACTTAAGAAAAGAATGAATAAGCTGGTCTTCTATTATCATCAGGGTCCTAACGCAACTAGAAACATTAGTTCAAAGTAATTTTCTTTCTTTTTACCATTTCAATGATATTGAATAGATTTGAGGTTGGAAACAACGAAAACAGCAAGTGGATCAGATAAAAAATGAAAGGGAATAGAGGGATGAATAGTGCAGATACAGAATTCAAAAAGAAGCCACAAGATCCATCACCTCAAAAGATGATTAACAAATCAAAATGACAAAATAAAACTCACCTTAAGAAACAATTCAAAATCAACCTCCTCCTCAGTGTCTTGATACAAATCCTTCACACAAGAAGCTCTCTCTTCCTCATTCAGATTCTCTCCCACCACCTTCAACCTCGACATCTTGGAAGCCAAATCCGCAATCACAAGCCTCCCACTCTCCCTCCTCATGCTCATGAACTACACAAACACACACTCTGATCATCAGATGACCCAGAAGCCCAATCTACACAACAACATAAAAAAATCCAATATTTCCAACAAAAACACGAGATTCAAATATTTTCTTGCACACCCCACAATGGGATTTCAACCAAGATCAAGATTTTAAAACACAATTAGTGAACACGATTTTGGCCACGACTTTAAGGCTTCTGGGGTACTTATATAGCTTCCATATTTGTCTACAATTCTCTGCAACATCAAAAACTTTGACAAGATGAACTTACATGCGATTTTAAGCTGCGAAGTTCAACTTGTGTGAACTGGTTCTGAAGCCATGGATCTGAAACAAGAATCCCCCAGTGGCCGGACATGTCTTCAACTTCTGTTTTATGGGAAATGAAGAAGCACTGAATGAGAAGAAGAGAGAAAGAGAAAGTTTTATTCAATGTACTAATGCATCTATGTCATGCAATAGTGCAGTACCTATTTAATCTAACGCTTTGCTTTATTTTTTATTTTTGCTATCTCTATGTTTCTCTCTCACTTTTAAAAGGCTTGTTGAAGTGTGGTGGTAGGAATGAAGAAAGAAGAAAGTAAGGTGTGTGTGTGAAGTGAAAGAGTTGCCAATGCCAACACCATGGGACAGTTCAGAGCTGTCAGAGTTCAAAGTTGTTCTCAGAGAGAGAAAATTTGACAAATTTCAAATTATTATTACTATAATGTCCTAAGTTTGAACCTCCAAACATTTGGGGTGGGACCCTTTGGGGTGTTGCCCGTTAAAAAGACTTTCTTTTTTCAAATTTTCACGTTTAAGTTTAAACGTAGTATTGGCTTTTGCCCTTTGGGCAGTTACATCAGTGGAAGTTGTTGCATTAATCTCAACTGTTCAAAGTTATGTTTTTTAAGTGAAGTTATCAACCCTTCAAAGTTGGAAATGTTGCCTTTTAAATTTAGTTTCCTGTTTAATGATATGAAGCAAAAGGTTGATACTTCTCATAGTTAGTTTTTGGGTTTTATGTTTGACTTTATTCATGTTCAAGTTTTGTTGTAGAAAATTTAGAGTTTGAATTATTTATTTTCTAAGTTCTGATCTTGTAAGAGTATTATTGTTTTATGAAAACAAAGCTATGGAAACAAAACTATATGTTTTTTTTATCCCCCGTTTGAAAACGGTTTAAATTTGGCTTTTTTCATAATGGAGTTTTGCTTTTGTTTATTTTACTATTTTGTCTTATTAGTAAGATGTTTACTCATTCTTTTATATAATAGAAAACTAAAGTATATTTTATCAAAATGATTTATTAGAAACCAGTGTATATTTTAAATATATTAGTTATAATGTATCAAAATGCTAATAAAAATATATTTAAAAAGTGAATTTTGTTGTAAAGTTTATCTTAAAAAAATAAGATATTAATTAATAGTTTCATTTCAAAATAATAAACTTCATGGATTTATAATAAAAAATTGGCATACAAATAAGTGATAAAATGCACAATAGTTATTTTTATGTTTAAAACCCAAATAGTAATTTTGATAAACAGTATTTAATTCGAAAATTTATTATCAAATTAACATGAAAAATTTAGTTGTAAACACACTCATTTATGAATTAAAAACAACAATACCAAATAACTAAAAAAATATTAAAAAGACATGTATTCTTCAATTATTTTCTCTATAAATAATTATCTTCACAACAATGAGAATAAAAAAGAAATAAAATATTTACATAAAAGATAAAATAATATCACTATATATTTAATAAAACTAAAAAAATAAAATAAATATATTATACAAGAAAAAGATAAATAGCACTTAAAAATTATTATTTCCATAATAAACTTAAATGCTTTAAATAAAACGAGGGGGGTAACAAATCAACTTTAAGTTTAATAAAACTGAGTTAAGACTATCTTTATTGTTTGAAAAACTTTTCATTTATGACATAATAGCCGGACCTATTATTGTGAGTTGTTTTAATAATTGAAGTGTTGTGTTTATTTGTGTGTTGCTTTTTCTTTGTACCACTTATTTATTGTTTATTGTTACAACTAATGTACTTATTTTATTTCTATTATTATGTATTGTATTGTACTAAATTAAAATATAAATAACAGCCTATAATTTTTTTTATTATTTTAGTTCATAGTAATTAAAAAATAACTCAGTACCCTTTTATATGAAAGATAACTGTTTTGATAAATTTTAATTTTTTTATGCTTAAAAAAGTGAATGACTCATGAACCAATTTGTCTACCCTACAACCTATGAATAATTAGGCTCACCTAGTAAAGTTTTAATGGATCATTTAATTGATTTTTCCTATCTCTACGATGAATTGATCTTGATGGACTAGCCCAATTGAGTTAGACCGATCCATTTCAATGAACATTGATTATCTATTTTTAGAGTGAATCCTATTATTAGCCAATATATTTTAGAACACGCACATCATCATTTTAGTATATATATTTTATATATAAGAAATTTTAATTATTATATAGTTTGTTACAAGGTACAGTAACTAACACCCTAGGAATAGGTGAGATGCTCTTTAACATATTTTGAAAATATGTTTGTAGCTCAATATTATGATTAGCCAAGATTATTGTTGTTAGTGAAAAAAAAGAGGTTAAATTGTATTTTTAAAAACTTTTATATTTAAATTCCTTTTCTTTTATAGAGAAAATAAAAATTTATAATAACGTGTCTTAATTATTGAGACCATGTCTAGTTCTTGGATCTACAGATTTCACTAATATGATTTTAATATTGTTTTTCAGTGAATTCTAACATCTATTCAAATATTCTCTACCTGTTTTTCTAATAAATTATCTTAAATATTGATTACACAATAATCTTCTCAAATTTTATATTTACAATAATACCTTCAAACTTTATATTCATTCAATTATAAAGAAGCATAAATAATTTGATTGAAATAAAAGTTATTTGAAAGAAGGATATGAGATTTAGTGTTTAGTTTAAATTATTTATCGGAGATACACACTTATTACAAAAGGTACAAAAATATTTAGAAGTTTTTATATTTATATAAAGCTTCACAAATATATGCATAAATATGATATTATCTTATTATTAAGTTTTTCATACTTAATTTGAAAAATTAGTAATTATAAGTTTAAAGATATTCTTGGGTTTAAAAATGTTCGTGATGTTTGATATGAGCTACTGATATATATATATATATATATATATATATATATATATATAT
>Ga0123340_1005138_pt1 | contig 12432 bp, 5 predicted proteins | sample SirMexnodulemix_FD_89961 | JGI IMG/M metagenome (GOLD analysis project Ga0123340, IMG submission 89961) | Root nodule microbial communities of legume samples collected from Mexico - Siratro Mexico nodule mix | ecosystem: Host-associated > Plants > Roots > Nodule | place: Mexico: Nepantla... | reverse complement strand
TTTTATATGTTTGATATCTTTAAATTTTTTGTATATTTATAAAAAAAATTGAAACCTCAAAATATTTTCTAGAGATCCACCGATGTATTCACTCTCATTTGTCATATCAATCCAAAGTTTAGTTTGGAATATACTCCGTGTTGTTCCAACTTTGCTTTGTTTGATATTTTATGTTATATTAAAATTCAAAATTTATAATGATTGTATATTAATAATTAGACTTATTTACCTAATGAGTAATAACTTGCATAACATAATTTTAATTTTATGCTGATTTAACTATGTAATTTAATTATCGAAATATTAAAATTGATATATTATGTTAACATAATACGTTGGTTTTGCTTTATTTCGGTAATTATAAATTCTTTGAGTGAATAAGGGTTCAATTTAAAAAAATCACCTAATCATAATTTTAAATCAAATAAAAAAGATAATGCCATTTTAATCCCTCCATAAACACCCCAAAATTCAATGTAAAGGAGTGACTCAAATTTCTCGGGCCCAAAAAGAGTATTCATATAATTGGGCTCCTGCTATTTATACTCCCCTTTACCTTTGTTTTTCCTCTTTTCAAAATACTCTTGCTTCCTTTGAACTTATCACTCTCTTGCTTACTATATATTCTTTGATGCTTTCACTCCCTCAGCCTTGTGAAAATGATTTTAATGCCATAAAGATTAATTAAAGTTAAAGTTGTCTGTATCCAATTAGATTAAAAATATTTTGTCCTTTCCAAATATTATCTCATTCTTTTAATAAAATTTTGGTAGGAAATGTTTCTTCAAAAAATATTTGTTTATTTAACTTTTCGAAAAGCCTATTTTAGCTAACATGATTATTTTTTATGCTCTAAAAGGTACTCTTCAAAATGCTAAGAAAATAAAAATATATTCTAAATTGTATATTTTATGATGTAAAAAAAAGTGTGTTTAAGAAATATTTTTCAGACTCGCTTTCATTAAGTTTGGAATGTACTTTCCATAACATATTTTTATTTTTTAATATTTAAAAAATACTTCTCATATCATTTTTATGATTTAGAAAGGACTTTCTGAAATGTTAATAAAAAATGTATTTTGTAAAGTACTCTTCAAAATGTTAGAAAAGTGTATTTGTAAAACACTTTCTAAAAATGTGTTTCGAAAAATACGTAAGAAATATAAAAAAGTATTATATGGATGTTGCAAATAAACTATAAGAGGTATTGTATCTAAAATTCCGTGACATGAGATATTTTTATTAGAATATTGTTAGAATCATAACTAAGCAAAAATACTTTTATTGTCTTTTTAATAATACACAATATTATTCCCATATCTAATGCTATTGAAATTAATTAATATCACTAATATTAATTCCTTAATAGTTAGATTAACGAGTTCATTTAATAATGACTGATTTTGTACTACCCAGACAGGGACGTCGCCCATGATCAATATCTCTTATATCGAGAAAATGAATTAATTGAAGCATAAGCAACTCCTGTCAAATCAGTCTACAAAAAGCTGACATAACGTGTAAATAAAGTCAAAGTCAAATACTATAAGTAAGTAATTAAAGGTCAAAGGTAAGTAAGAAAATAAGTAAAAACATTACTTTACTCCGATAATCGGATACTAACTTGAGCGTCGGAGTGTAATCGCAGGTACACTTCCCTTTAGAGCTTAGGCGAACGGTTGCCCAATTCGATCGTGGACTTGACTGGAGAAATAAAGATTTTAAGTGGAAATGAAGATTCTAAGTGGAAACTCAACAACATGACCCGAAACACCACTTCTTACTTGAAATGTGTCATTTAAAAATCGGTACAATATAAAAACAGATTTCTTAATGATCATTAAAGATAATCAATATTAAAAAATAAGAAGAAAGGTTTATTCACAACTATGTTAAGAGATAATTATAAATAAAAACATGCTTTATAAGAAGAAAGTCAAACAAGCAACTTGATGGATAGATTATGAAAAAGACAATGAAAATAAAATCAGAGACCAAAATAATAAATTTTTCATACTTTTATTGTTATTCGGCGACAAATTTTGATTAAAACAAACAAAATATATAAGAAAAACTGTTTTACAAGTGTAGTCATAAAGTGGAAATTTTTAGCGGAGTTGTATAATTTTGCTCGATTATTATTAGAATAACTTTTTTTAATTACGTAAATAAAAAGGTTATTTTAATGTAACACTATTGAAGCATTAGAAGTCTATATATTATTGACGGTGTAAGATTTCATTAGACGATTTTATATATATAAGTAGTCTATGTAATTTTAATAATAACAAATATTATAAGTTATAAAGTGTTGATTTGACTATGTTTGACAAATTAGACGGTCTCATTATGTTTAACGTATTAGACATTCTTGTCATCTTTAACGTGTTAAACGGTTTATTAGGTATTACAAGGTTATGCTGTCAACCATCCACCCTTATTCAAGGTAGAAAAGTATAAGCTGTAGAAGATGAAGATGGTTAATTTTCTAAAGTTCAACAACATAGATATGATGGAGAGTATAGAAGACAGGTTTCCAATACTAGTTAATGCTTTTGGTAAGTTATTACTTTGAGATACCTAGAGTGAAGACTAAAGGTATAGACATAAGTTAAATGCCTAAGCTAGCTAGGTGCATATACTGATATGTGCTCTTTTTGAATAGGAGATATCCAAGGTACATGCTATGGTCAGTGCTAAGGAGATGTAAGATATTGTTGCTCTATCTCATGAAGGTTCAAAGGAGGTGAAGAAGAACAAGCATACCTTACTGAAGCGTCAATGTGAAATGTTTACTATGGAGGACAATGAGACTATCTAGTAGATAATAGCTCGTCTATAGGTCATCGTCAATAGCTTAAGGTCTCTAGAAGCAACCATGAGTCAATAGGAGATCAACGAAAGATTTCTCAAAACCCTTCCTCTACAACAGAGAGCCTAGGAAACTGTCCTTAAAGCGTCTAAAGACTTAGAGGCTATATGGATAGGTTTTGTAGGGTGGTGTGAATGCTGCCAAAGGAAATAATATTGTTTTGAAGATGTCATACAAATGTTAAAAAGAGTGTATCGTGTAAAGCTTTTGAACCGATAAATGATGTATTATACGATACAAAGTCTGATGATGAATAGATCTCTTTCCTCACTAGTAAGTTCAAGAGAATGTTAAAGAGGCAAGAGAATGCTAACAGAGGTAGAAGGTTTAAGAAAGAAACCACTACTAAACATGGGTACGTATATTCATTTATGCATGCAATATTATAAATAACTGGGTTTGTTTAAGGAATTTTATATTCTACATTGCCAAAACATATGAAATGAAACAATCAACTTTTAAAGCAAAGTTATCAACAATGAGGTAAAAATTTCTGAAAACAGTTTCTTCGATAGATCAAATACTAATAGACAAGATGGAATGCATGTTACAAAACTCAGACTTTTATGTTTAGGAGATAGTCACTCTCCAACTTCGATGTTGACCTACATCATACACAATCAAATTAAATGAATGGTGGTGTGATTGTGACAAGTTTCAAGCTATTTGGCTACCTTGTCTGCAAGTAATTATTATTTGTTCCTATTGTCATCTACAACTAATGACATTTCTTGTCTTAGTATACAACCTCCACAATGTTTTCAAGGCTTATGAGGTTCAATTTTATCCAGTTCAAAATGAAGGTTATTGATCTCCTTACATTGGTCCAAATTTGATACATGATCCATAAATGCAACGAAAGAAACCTGAAATATCAATTATTACTTGTATCCTTAACAAAATGGATGAACCAATTTCAAATAAGTAAAAGAAATATTATTGTTGTTGGAATAAAGGTCAATATAGAAAAATTGCCCCTATAGAAAATAATATATCTATAACTATAACATTATCTCCTCACTAAATTCAAATATCTTTACATAACAATATGTTTAACTATTTATTTAGTCATTTTTATACATCAAATATCATACATTTACTCTTCCTTCATTTTCCACACATACAATAATTATATTAAATTATTTTAACTATTAATTAAAAAATAACACTTATTTTCTTAAATGGTGACATTGGTGGATTTTACAAACAAATTAAAATTGTTGTAAAAAGTTAAAATTTTAGAACAAATTAACATTTTATATTTTTATGACTGTTTAATATCACTTAACGGTAACTTACACATTATTCAAATATTTCTAAATTTACACTCCTAAAAATTATTAATTACATAAATAATTAAGTAATATTTCTCAAAATTTTGTTAAAAATAAATAAAACTTGTTGCTAATTTTAAATGAAAAGTCGTGTCAAGGTTCTCAACTTCAATTATTTGTACATTATACTAATTTCCAAATTACAGTGAAATTCAGAAGTAACTGAAGTCATGTGAATCCTGCACGAAGTGTAATTTACAAATAAATGAAATCATGTCAATAACTATTTCAGATATATTTACCACCAATTAAACTGGTTAAACCTTAAGACCACTTTACTTAATATTAAAAATTAAACTAAATAAAATGGTGGTTGGTTCACATGACTTTATGATTAACATTGACATCATGCGTAGATAATATGATATAACTAAATTTTAAACAAAATTATATAGGATATATAATAAAGTCTTGTCACCCATTTCATGTAATTAGAAAAAAAGGTGCATTTAGATAATACATGTGCAAAATTACACCGCTTCCATAAAATATCTACAAAATAAAAAAACAAGAAAGTGGACATGTGTTTACAAATTTATTAGCCATATAATTTTCGGAATTGATTGGTGTAACAAATAGACAGAAGAAATTAAAGTAAGATTGTGACATTACGTGTTAAAACAAATACGTAGTTAGCTAGTTATGTTCATGTGATTTGAAGTGAATAGATTAGATGGGTTTGTTTGTTTTTCATGCCCTTCTGCTATGAACAAATACGTAGTTCGCTACATCTCAAGAACTCTCTAGAATCCCACAGTAGACTAAGTCAAAATTGGTTCTCACATGCACTTTCTGCTAACTGTTCCTGTAAAATCTACGGCATAACCGCAGGCCTAATTCTGGAAACAACACATTCGTTGACACCCTACAATCACGGGAACCATTATTGTGATGACCAAATTTTGGCACTTAATAATTGCCCAATTGGTTTTGAACAGCACATAAACAATTCTGACTATATGACAAACCAATGAATGGATGGTTCATGAGGCTATTTTTCTAATATAATGTTAATCAGACCATTAAATTAATTTGTTGAGCTAATCATCGCTAATTGGTGAGCTTAGAGCATTGTGAAGAACCCTTTTAACTTATTCAAGAATTAGATAAACTACTTTCCCGGAAAGGGAGGAAAAACACAGAATTGATGGGAAAGTTTGGACTCTTGTTGAGGTGGGTTTAGGCGTTATTTTTGTGGAGGAAACTACCAACCCTTTTCAAAGAATAAGACAGTCATTTCTTTATATATTATATTAACTATCATCCTAACTGGCAAGAACATCCACTCACATCTTCCACAAGTACACCAATATTGACATGAGTTATGCAACCATTGATCTCATTTGTCAACTGGGTAGTAGCCTCTCTCATCACTAATTAAGACCACCAAGTTGCAATTAAAGTGGAGAACTTGCTTCACATTTTCTCCAAAATTAGAAAACTTAAATTATATGCTTTTTGAGAGAAAAAAAAATCAGTGCTGAAGACAATTTTACTTGAGTTCAGTTTGCATGGTCAGTATAAATATGTTTACACCATCAACTAATCAACAACTTTTGTTAAATATAGCATTTCTAATTGCATAAACTTACATGCATAAGATAACAGCATACATGTTAGTGTGACATGGTCTTTTTTAGAACTTGAATTTTTAATACGGTTTTGTCATGAAATAATACGAGATTTTAAGTATATCGAAATAAGGAGGCATATTCATAAAAGCCTGTTAAACAGTTAAAGATGACTGCTGCTTCTGCTTCAGGAGTATAATGTTATTTTGCATGATAAAATGCTGCCGCAGATCATAATAGAAACAAACCAGACCAAGTTCCACCTGACACGTCAGTCTTGTGTTCCAGAATGTTCTGTCTTGGATAATCACAGAACAGCAATTCCATCTGGCATGCGTTGTGAAGCGAGACAAACTTACTGCTTACTATTTTATTAGTACTCAAACTGTAATTTTAATATGAAATTTGCTGGTAAATTCGGTTTGAATACATGTTTTATTTTTTAATCACTGGTTATAGTTCAAAAAGAATTTGACTCAAATATAAAAGAAACGAGAGCTTAGTTGTCATGTGTGGCCGCCAGAAAGATCTAAAGGTGCACAGTGAAGAAAATCACAAATAGATGAGACCATCCAACCACTTTGCATTCCTAAGGCATAAATCATAATCATCCCTATGGCTCTTGGTCCCTCTTTGTCCGATACTAGCCACTCATCTACTTTTGTTTTCATGTCATGGTTGTATTTACTTACATCTTGTTACCATTTTTGTAGTGAATGGGTATATAGGTGCCATAAAGATAACAAAGGCATAAAATAAATTTTAAGTTTGACATACAACGCAAGGAGGGATCATAGAGTTGGTCAATGAAACGAAAGTATTAGTAACTTTTATAACAGTTATTTGCTCCTGCAATTTAAGAATGCATATAGCATTGTAGGAGCTACTATTTTATGCAAAACTCTGCACAGGATTCAGGTTTATAAATACTACAGATTTTCATGACTGTTTCAACTTCCAACCAACCAAGCATTATTCCTGTGTAATTGACTCAAAATTATGATGAATATATGTCAGAAGCTGCATTTGTGCATGGCACTAAAAGTAGACCAGTCAATTTTATATTTCACCAATGATTAGTTTTTAAGCCGGTTTGGAGAAGTAGAAGAGCTCCATTATTGGTGCCCTTGTTTTTCTTTTTCACTTTAAATAACCGCAACTGATTTCAACCTAGCTTAATAAATTTGAATACAGACAAGATTAGTTGAACTCCAGGATCAAATTTTGAGATTTTGCAAAGCATCAGCGCAGCATTGTCCCATTTTCTCTTCAGCTGCACCAGCTGTGAAATGTTTGACTTCAGTTATGAACAAAATTTTCTTATTTCAAACAATTAAGTGGAATAGAAAACAAGGTATCTGGTATAGTGAAGCAAAATTCTTGACCAAATTATGTTCAAATTTCTAACAAACAGATTGAAAGTTCTGTCCTGGACAAAACTACAATTGAACATCTAATTTTTCAGCTTATATTTTTCTGTCCTTATTTCTGATGTCTCCTTCCATTTTTATCCACCCAAATCCACAGCATTTCCTTCTTCACAATCCTTCAGTGAGGGTAGAGAAGCAGCTCTCAGACCTTGCAAGCACAGAACTACGGATTTCTGTGATAGTCTTAGTTGGACTATTCGGTGTGGACCTTACTCTAGGAGAGTCCAAACTCCTTCTAAGAATTTGTCTCATAGCTGATATCAAATGCACTGTTGGATTTGGAGGAGGCCCTGATGCCTTGAACTTTTTGCAGAAGTTCATATGCTTTGCCATTGCTTCTTCTGTGCTAACAAGCCTCTCAGACCTCACTATTTCATCCTTAACAGCCTCAGCACACAACCCACAAACCCATTTTCCATGGTACCTCTCTCTGATTCTTTCTATATAGGCTGGGGTGCACTCTTCTGTTAGTCCACAACAGTCACACACAGCAAATTCAACTTCACTTTGTGCAACTAGTATGCTAGCTGCTGATTGAGTTTCTGGTGCCGATATCACCACAGGGTCAATTATCATCGGTGCAGACATTGCCAACCACCCTGTGAACAAACAATCAAACACCTAACAGGTTAATATAACATCATTTTGTTAATATTTGACACGATAAAAAAAATCAAGGACATGCTTCAATAGACATAAATACAAACGGTTTTCGCTTTTCACAAGACCAATGAACCTATTGGAAGGGTTTTCAGCCAATGAAGAAATCAAGAAGAGAAAATAAAAATCCAACAAAACCAAGCTTTTCCCTTTTGAGTTTATGACAAAGCTAGAAAATTATTGAACAAAACAAGGGAAACCGAACAGAAAAACATGATAAAATTGTATAAGCAAGCAAATTGACGATGATTATTACCAGCAGAAGCAGATCAAAATGAATGAAATCAATTCTTTGTTTATCTTTTCTGTACTTCTGCTTGCTGGGCAGGTATTCTTCTCCTCCTCTTCTTATCTCTCTTTCTCCCACTCACCTTCTTCAATTTTTTCTTCAGGGAACAATATCTCAGACATGAAAACCATTTCAGAGAAACCTTAAAACACCTTTTGCTTTCTTCAACCTCCTTCAAAAAATTAAACAAAAGTTTTTTTTTTTTTTGAAAAAAAAAAAAAAGATAGCTTTGAAGAAACCCAAATCTTATGTGAGGAAACAAAGGGATTATATTTGGCTTCTCCACGGGATCTGCACTCCGAAACTATATATGAATAGTGGGGAAGTTGGGAGAGAGAGAAAGAGAAAGGCACTTTGTAGAGAGAGAAAGAAAAGAGGTGAGAGAAAAAACATCAATGATTGAGGCTTTAAGGTTGTGGACTATAGTTTAATCCACGTCGACAAAATTTTTATTCAATGTGTGAATGTTTGGCCATTGATGATTGGATTGCCAGCTAAGCATTATGATATCGTGACTCTCTTCTTACCCAATTTGTCATTAATCTTAAATAAATATTTTCCATATCCATTAATTTTCTTTACTTAATTGTCACATTTAAGTAAGATTTTTATTCAAATTATAAGAATAAAAGATCACATTTTTTTCCAGATCAGCCCAGGTTTCTCTTTAAACTTAATCGTCGATAAATTTGATTAATATTTTATGTAAGTATCGTGGTAATAATATTTGGATTTTATGAATACACATATTGACAAATAATATAGCAAAAGAGGTTAAACTAGGTAATTTTTCAACTATTTATTTATTATAAATCTCAATCATTCAATATTTTCCTATAATTCAATTTTTAAGAGTAAAAATGTAGCAAATTTCTTTGTTGAGGACTAAATCAAGGTTTTTTGCCTATTGCTTTAATCTGAAAAGGTAAATTGCAAAAAAACAAAATAAAGATTCATTGTAATTCTAAAATATATGGTTATTTGGTTTTAACTTATTGGAGTGGAATGTTTGCAAAAAGGATTAAAATGAAAGATTCTTTGAGATAAAATTAAAGTGAAATATTTATAAAAAAAATGCTAGATTTTTAAGCCAAATCCAAATGAAACTAAATTCTAAAATTTATATTTAAAGAAAATTTTGTAGAAAAAAAAAAAGAGAGGAAAAAGCCAAGAGAATTAGCTTTTTTCCCGAAGGCATGTTTTTGTCATGGGTGAAATGTTCTTCTTCAATCAAGCCGTTGCTGACTTGGTGGTGTGAATTGATCACCATATTTGGACAAACTCAAAAGGTTCCGTGGCAATTGAAGGAATATTAATTATTATCCCCTCTCTTTAAGAAACTGTTTTACTACGAATCCACTAAAAATATAAATAAAAGATAAAATTAATTATATAATATTGAATCGATTTTAATTATTTCAGGATTAAATATAGAATTCTAAAATTTTTGTGCGTCATAATATTTTTTTCTGGTTTTTGAAGCAATACCTAAGTGACACGTGAAATGTAAACGATGTTAAGAAGGTACAGCTTGCACGATTACCTCATAAAGTACCTTCTTAATTTCAATTACAGCTTGTATTATATGTACCATTACCTGCCGACTAGTACTGATTAGGTCAACACACCAGATATTAAATCTATAATATTAAGAAAAAGGAAAAATATATACTAACACGATGAATAAATATAAATGGTTAATGACCTATGTTGATATGTTAAGAAAATATTTTTTTATATTATTAGTCTCTAATCCAATTAAGCAAAGGCACATGTAGAAGAAAAGAAATAATTTATAATGTTTTTTTTTTTATTTGTGAAGTCATTTTTGTATTGTATTGGCGTATTGGTTGGTAGATGTGAGCGCATACCTTGGAGATCACCAAAACAAATACCCATTGGCTCAAATAATATGAATTCTTTTTTGTTATTTATTTCATGACCTTTTTATATAATATAGTTTTTAATTCAATAATAGGGACAAAAGTGCATCATTTTTGTAATTTTGATCATTCTTTTCTTCTCGCGGAGGATTTCATCTTCGTAAGTTATGTTTCTCATGTTGATACACCAATTATAAGGTTAAGAAGTTCGGTTTTTCTTATTGAGTAATAATAATAATTAAAACGTACACTCAATGTTGATGGTGGGCGAATTTTCTTTTTGAAAAATACTACTTGCGAATTTATTGTGACAACAATTTGAGATAAGGTTTATTCTACGTATTGCATGGATTGAGTTGGCGTATCTTGATAATGTTGGAGAAGATTGAATAGAATGAAGATGGTAGAAAGGAGAGAATAAGGGAACTTATAATTCACTTTGCTTTAGCAAAATACAAGGTACAATAATGTTATGGAGAGGAGAAAAAGAATTTAAATTTGATGACACTTGAGATGAAAGGGAACCAAAAAAGGGGGAATTATTCGTGTGAGTAATTATGTCAAGGTTCTCCATATAGTGAGGTATTCTGATTCGAAAGGAAAATCCAAGAACATATGCATGCACAACACAAAGCCGCACTCATGTGGAACAAAACCGTAAGTGATGTGTTCACTTTTGTGTTCCGAAAAGAGTTTGGTTTGTTTTTTTTGGATGAAAGATGGTGTGATTAGAGTAATAACAGGGTGTGGTATGAAGGTGGGGTCAATATTGGAGAGGTGAAATTTCGATGCCTTTAATAATTGGTTGGGTTGGGTTTGTTTGCAAACGCAGTGCCTCCTACGCAACCACTTGTTTCATCGACCCCACTTTGGTTTTTCATTATTAAAGACATCAAAACCTAACAAAAACAGACAAAAGATTTCTGGTGTAAGTGAAAAAATATGTATATTTCCTTACAATTAAGATTTGAATAATATATGTTACAGCAAAAATATATATAAGGGGAGACTGGAGAGAGAGAAATGGAGAAATGAATATTGTGGTGATTAGATGTGATTGCATATATAGATTTGAAAACAGGAAAAAGCATCAAGATGGTAGAATTTGTTTTGCAAATTATCAATTTGATGTAGATTCTTTTTTATGAAAATTGATAAATTGTATTGCAGGAGTACGATTTTAAAGACAAAAATCCATATGATAAAATTTAGAAATGTTAAAGTCGTCTCACCTTAATATGATTTTCGGTTACAAACGAATAAAAAAATAGTAAAATAGTTAAACAATATATAAGAAATAAGACACATAAATTTAATATTTTAAAAGTTTTGGATTAAAAATAGTATCATTCTCTGGTGTAAGTGTGACTCTTGTTTCATTATTGTTTGATCTCTAGTGTTTTTTTCTTTCGGATAGGATCAGATACAATATCTTTCTAACGACAGGACAAGTGAGGGTACTCGAGTTTGAAAATGTGCGGTGACGGGCTCAAACGAGGACAAAGTCTTTCTAATAGAAGTTTTAAGCAATGTCTCGTTTAAATATATAAATAGCGGTACAAGTGAGAATACTTGTGTTTGAGAATGTTTCTGCTAGAGAAAAAATGTACCAATAAAAAATAAGACTTACAAACTTAATATTTCAAGATTTTGAGTTGAAGGTGATATCATTTACGTACGTGTGTTCTTGTCACCTTAATGTTGTGTTCTTAATATATCCTATATTTCTCACCTTAATTTTCTCACATAATTTATCTATTTTTATAAAATAAAATAATTGTACAATAAATTAATAATTTACTAAATAAATGGTACCATTTTAATGCTTTTGCCGCGAAAAAAAAAAATTGTGAGCCCACAAGGTCACAGTCAAACTGAAATTGAAGCAGGTTATGCTGTGTGTCTGCTGAAAAACAGCAATTAATGAGTGGACCAAACATTGGCATGGCAATGAAAGCAAGAGGGTGGCACTGTGTGACATATAATTGCTATGGCACTCACAACCTCTTCTGACAATGACTTCCACTTGGACACTGTGACACCCTCTTTGCCCCTTCTCCCACCCTGTGTTCCTATTCAGGGACAAACCCATCTTCCAACTCTGCACCTCTCATTTTCCACCACACTGTTTCACCAAATATACTTCCCAATAACCTCCTCAAAATTGCATTCAATTTTTGGTGTGCCAACTTCTAACATTGTTCACAACTTCACATGCTCAGGGCAACACCTCATTTCATACCAGTATAGGACATGTGAACCCATGCACCCTTGTTCTTCCCATCCTTTTCAAACTATCATCAATTTTTTTCTCTCTATATTTTATCATATACATTTTTCAAACTTTATATTATAAAAAATGTTTTTCTAATATATATATATATATATATATA